>WNFF01001013.1_pt1 | contig 28519 bp, 24 predicted proteins | sample 5400441 | NCBI WGS metagenome assembly WNFF01 (sample SAMN13153345, study PRJNA577476) | soil metagenome | isolation source: 120 cm saprolite under Douglas fir tree site 2 hole 3 replicate 1 | place: USA:California | collected 2015-04-18
TGGCCCTGGCCCTGCTCAAGAAGGTGGTAACGGACTTGCGCAGCCAGTTTTGGCGCAGCCGCACGCCCAAGGGACACGCAACGGTTGCCAGCGAGTTGTGTCGTGAAGATTGCACACGACCACCCGAAAGAGAGATCCGACCATGAAAGTATCAAGCCGGTTTATCGGGCTGCTTTTGCTCTCCGCGCCTGAAACAGTGATGGCGGATTTCTCCCTCTGACGGGCAGGCAGCACATCGCCGGCAGGAGTGCCCGACGGAGGTTCAGAATCGAGACAGGCTACTTTCAGGTCAAGCATGCAGGATGCGAATGCGGTGCTGAGATGAAATCTGTTCGCCAGGCGGCCCTCTCGTAAAGGCCTTGCTGCTGGCCGACCTATGTCTTGGATTGTCCATTTCAAGGGGCGCAGGTTCGAACCCTGTATCGCGCGCTCCGCGAGGGAGAGCTCGCCGGTCTTCGCAAGACAGATGAGGACCGAAGCGGTTGCAAATGTGCAGTAAGAGCGTATGGGTGAGAACGGCGAGCGAGGGAACGGGTTTGCCGTGCTTGTCCCGCCAATCGCATCTGAGTGCAGCAACAGCGGAGCTCCACCAAGTCCGCTCGTCCAACTGAGTGAAGAGGAGAAATGTATGAAACCGAGTTTACAGCGCATGCGCGGGGTAGCGGGATTCATATCAATGACAGGATTGGTCGCGGGGCTCGTCGTCGGATCTGCGACGGCGGGGGAACGGTCCGACGCGATTGCAATCACCGTGCTCTCCGGGCAACCGGACCGGGTGAGTGGCGGCAGCGCGCTCGTGGAGGTCGCCTTTCCGCGACATGAGCGTCGCTTGCGGGTGACGCTGAATGGTCGGGATGTGTCGAGCGCATTCCGCCCGGGTGACCAGCCGAATTCGATGGTCGGCCTGGTGACTGGGCTGTCCCTCGGAAGGAATCGTCTGCGGGTTGAGGGAAGGGAAGGCAGAAGGTCGATCGAATTGACCAACTATTCCATCAAGGGCTCAATCATCTCCGGGCCACAGATACAACCGTTCATCTGCCAGACTCAAACCTTCATGCTTCCGGACGGCACGACGCTCGGTCCGCCGATCGATGCGGATTGTTCCGCGGCGACCCGGGTGAATTATGTCTACATGTCGACCACCGATGGCATGTTCCACCCGCTGGCCAATCCTTCTGTGCTGCCCCCGGACGTGGCGCAAACGACGACCTCCGCTGGCGTCACCGTTTCCTATGTCGTGCGCGTCGAGACGGGCACGATAAATCGCGGCATCTATCAGAACGCGATCCTCTTCGATCCGACCTCTGACCCGGACCCCACTCCCTTCACCCCACCGCAGGGCTGGAACAAGCGGCTGGTCGCGATCCATGGCGCCGGCTGCCCGGGCGGTTGGTACACCCAGGGCACCGCGGAAGGCGTGAACGTTCTTCAAGATCGGTATCTTTCCGGAGGCTACGCGCTCTTCATCAATACGCTCCAGAATCCGTCCAACCATTGCAATCCGTTCGTCGCCGGTGAAAGCGCGATGATGGGCAAGGAGCATTTCATCAAGACCTTCGGCGTGCCGCTCTTCACCATCAGCACCGGCGGCTCGGGCGGCGCGTATACCAGTCTACAGATTTCCGACGCCTTTCCGGGCCTGATTGACGGCGCGTTCATCAGCGCCACCTTTCCGGACGCGGGAGAGATTGCCTACAGCGCTCTCGACGGGCATCTGCTGACGCACTATTTCGCCGTCACCAATCCCGACGGTTTCACCGCCGATCAGCAGGTGGCGGTCAGCGGGTATCAAGGTCTCCAGGCCTGGTACGATGCGGCAAACCAGGCCCAACGCACCGATCCGGTGCCGGGTCGTGTCGATATCCCCGGATACGGCTCGGCCGTCTGGAATCCCATCGTCCCGATGGAGCTGCGCTACGATCCGGTGGCGAATCCCACCGGCGCCCGACCGACTATTTTTGACATTTCCAGAAATATCTATGGAGTCGATCCAACCACCGGGTTCGCGTTCCGGACGTTCGACAATGTTGGGATCCAATACGGCCTGACGGCGCTGAACGACGGCGCGATCACAACGACACAGTTCCTCGACTTGAACGCAGCCATCGGGGGCTACGACCAGGATGCCAATTACGTTTCATCTCGCACGGTCGGAAACACCGGCGCGATCCGGCGGGTCTACGAATCCGGGGTCCAGACGGGTGGCAATGGTGGGCTCTCGGCCATTCCGATTATTGACTTCGGCTCCTACAACGAAGCGGGCGGCTATCACTATCAGTGGCATCACTTTGCGGTGCGCGCGCGGCTGATCGACGCGAATGGCAGTGCACCCAACCATATACTGTGGCGCGGAGACAACGCGACGACGGTGCCCCTGGCGCGTGCGTTCGAAGTCGTCGCTCGCTGGGTCGAGGCGATCAAAGCAGACCGCTCACGCGCTTCCTTGCGCACGAAGGTGATTCGAAACCGGCCGGCCGATGCGGTCGACGGGTGCTATACTGCGGGGACGCAGCCGGAATTTATTGCCGAGCCGCAGACCTGGAGCAGCCTCCCCGACTCGCAGTGCAACACGATGTGGCCGTCATACTCGGCACCGCGCCCGGCGGCAGGAGGCCCGCTTGCGGCCAACATTCTCAAGTGCGATTTGAAGGCGATTGATCCCGCCGACTATGCGGTCTCCTTCACCCCGGCCGAGCTCCAGCGGCTTCAGGACATTTTCCCGAGTGGCGTCTGCGATTGGTCCAGGCGAGGGGTCAATCACGTTCCGCTGCTGGTTGGGAAGTCGTTTGGACCTGCGCCGACCAATCACGATGAGTATCAGGATCTACTGGAGGGCGGCGGCGAGGACTGATCGATTCGGCTTGGCAACCGGGGCGAGAACAGGGTGCAGGCTCGCATAGACGTCTTCGGCCACGATGAGCTCCACCTTGCGCCCCGGCTCCCAGGTGCGCAGGCGTTGCTCCACTGCCCGGACCCTCTCGCCCAGGTTCACCCGGGCGGGGTTGAGATCGGTTCGCGTCACTCGCGAGCACGAGAGGACCGCGTCCAACTGTAGAATCGACGCTGGCGAAGAGCGGAGGACTGGAGAGCCTGCGGATGGGGAGCTCGATTCGATTCACGGTGGCCGCGGTCGCTGATTACGAGCAATCTCGGGTGGGCGCTAAGGCGGAGCGCCATCCGGATCGGAACACGCACGGCTGAGTTTCGATTGGTCGGCAAGCGCTGCATTACCGGCGATCGAGCAATGCGGGCGACCTCTCTCTCTCGGCTTACAGATACCTCGCCACGAATGGGCTCGGCCTGCGTAAGTCCTCGGGGACTTCGGGGTTGTCGTAGATGAACTCTCGCAAGTTCCTCTTCGTCAACGTGTCGGAAGGCATGTACGTCAGTGCTTTCTCCCAAGCCCCCTTTGCCTTGTTCACGTCATCGAGATCGAAATAGACGCCGCCGAGATTGTTCCAAGTCTCGTTCAAGTGAAACTTGTCCGTCACGGGATAGCTCTCGATGGCTCTCTCGTAGGCCGCGGCTGCATCCTTCAGCCGACCGTTCTTCCGGTGATGGAGCCCGAAGAGATAGTGCGTTCGCGGGTGGTTTGGGTTCACTTCGAGCGCGCGGCGGAGGTATTCGAGGAAGCGCGTCTCCGATTTCAACGAGTACGCGATTCCATATCGGGCGAGCACCTCCGCAGTTTCGCCGACTTTGTCTCTGGCCTGATCCAACCACTTCACCGCTGCTTCGAAGTTCCCGTCTTCAAAGGCGCACATTGCTTCGGTCACCTCGTGCAAAATTATCTTGCAACAAAACTTGTACTTCTTGCCGGAGGCGCATGAACAAAAATCGTAGCTGTCTGGGAGCAGCGGTATCGCCGAGTCGTGAGTGCCTGGCTCCTCGGATTCGGAAAAGGGCCGCTTTTTACCGGAGCGAAATCGCGCGAAGCTTTCATTGAGCGGACGTAGAAACAGATCGAGGTAGGGCAGTGGGACGACCTCCGGGGCAATCCCGAAATCCGCTGCGATGCCTTTCAAGGTGTCCTCGACCGGATCTTCCCTGGTAACGATCAGCTTCTTGGGCCATCTCTTGCTCTGCTTTCGCGCGTTCTTGAACAGGTCTGTCAGCTCTGGGCGGCTCGGAGCTTCTCCAAGGTACGCGAGGTGCCCGAGGACATAGGAGCTTGCCGCGTCCAAGAGAACGTAAATGTCGGCGGGCTCGTTCTTCACGAACATCACCGTGTGCATTCTCGCCACTATCCACGCCTCGTTGACCTCGAACTGATCGGGTGTGAGCTTCACGTCGTCACCTCCGGACCGGGCAGGTAAGAAGTAATCAATCTCCGAAGCCTCGCCCGACGCCCTGAACGGCCCGCGAAGCCCTCTCTGACTCTACCCTGGTGTCCAGCGAAGAGCAGCAGGCCCGAGGCAAATGCCTTCAATATCGAGTAGCCTTCCTCTGGGAGCAGGGACATGCGTACGAAGTCCGCGTCGAAGACTATCATTAGAGATCCGAACTGGTTGGGGCCGGCGATCCCGCCAGGCGAGATCCTCCTCGAGGAGTTCCTCAAGCCCATGGGTATCGGACAGGCCGATGCCGCTCGCCGGCTTGGAGTCTCCCCTCAATCGCCTGAATGAGATTGTGCTCGGCAAGCGCAGCATTACCGGCGACACGACTCTGAGGCTGGCGCTTGTTCAAGACTTCACCGCAATAGGCCCCTTCGAGCTCCGCACGGGTCGGAAGCAGCGTGGGAAGCTCTTCCCAGGAGCCATCGTCGTCTTGGATACTATGAGTCGGGCGCGGCGCTCTAAACGGGTGTCGCCCAGCGACAGTCCAACGAACTCGTCCTCGATTGCATTCGGTTCGGCCCTCCTCCCAGGTTTTTCGTACGAGCTCGCTCATTTTCGGGGGAAGTGACTGACATTTAGGTGCCGCGAGGACCCAAATTGTCATACAGTTCGAGCACGGTTGTGCGCGGGGCCCACCGTGGGTCGTTGCCGCGCGCTCTGCGTAGGTTCAGCACTTGGTGCTTTGCCTGTCGCTGGAGAGCCCCCGGATCTCGGAAGCCGCTGGAGCTATCCGATTCCGCGGCATTCCCGGAAGCACGTCAAGGAAAGCTGAAACCGATCAGCCCCGGCTGGCGTCGGCCCGTGCGAGGCGAGCTCGGGCCGCTGGCGCGGACCGATGGTGCCTCATCCGAATTCGCTCCCGCTCGACAGCCGCCAAGGGGCTTCTATCGGGCCGTCGCGAAAGGTCTCGCAACCGCCAGGTTCCGAGGCACGTTCAAAGGGTCATGCCTGGTGCAAACACCCGTGGATTGGCGACGGGTGTTCAGCCGCGCTTGCGGACCCAGCCGTAGCGGATGTTGTCCGCGAGGGCGCCGGCCGCTCGGTATCGGTTGCGAAGCTCCGTCAGCTTGTCGCCAAGCACGGGGGAGATCTCAAACTCCAGCTCGTCCTTCAACATCTGCGGGATCAGCGACTCGTAGCTCACCGGCACCGGATGGTAGCCGGCTCGCCTGCCGTGCTCGTCCCCGTCCTCATCACATCGCGGCACCTCGGTCAGACGGCCGTTGACGTTCCTGATCCCGTAGATCCGGGCGTTGTTCAGGCCGAAGATCTTCCGCTTGGCGCGCTCGGTCAGCTCTGGGTAGGCGTACTGCCTGCGCAGTTGCTCCGGGATCTGGAACCGCCAGAGCGCCTCGATCTGCCATTGCGGGCTGCCGTACCAGACGGAGTCGGACCCGAAAAGGATCCGGTCCTCGCCGAAGAATCTCAGCCCCTGGCCGAGGATGTGCGCACACACCGTCGGGAAGGTGATCACGGACGAAGCGAACGTCGTCCCCAACTCGCTGAAGACGTTCCGGTACGGCCGCGAAGTGATGAAAAAGCGCGTGGTCCAGAGGATGTCAGGCACTGGCGGGCCGCCGTCCCATCCTTCCAGTCCCGGGCCCAACGTCCTGCCCGACCGCACATCGAGCAGCGCGTTCAGCACCCAGAATCCCGGCCGGATGCACGAGTGGTAGATGAGGAAGTTCAGCTGGGGCCAGTCCCGCGCCGCGTTGGGGATGTCCGACGGATAGCCGAGCGGCGCGGAGCTAGGGTCGTCCGGAGCATCGGTCGAGAGCCCTTTGTGAACGCAGATGTTGTAGAAGCCGGGGTGCGCCCTGGCGTAGGCGCTGTACCTGGGATCGGTGATCACTTCGTACATCGGGTACGCGACCTGCTCGTCGTCCAAAACCCAGCGCGTCATTAGCGACTCGGGGTCTTCGTCCAGCTTCGCCGAGTTCGCCGATGTGTACCCCTTCCAGGAGTCCGGCCTCAGATTTTCGATCTGCCAGCGATGATAGTCGCCGTAGACCGGGTCGTGCTGATTACCGACGCCAGGGAACAGCTGCCCGTGCGCCAACATGCGAGTGGAGGCCGCGATCTGGTTCACCCAGTCGCGCACCGACGCGGTCTGCGTGGCGGAGAGGAACTCATTGGCTTCCGACTCGGTGATGTTCCGCGGGGGACGCGGCATCTCAATCCCCGGAACCGCCGCAGAGGTGTTGTTGCTCAGCACGCCGATCGTCACCTGGCTGTCCAGGTAGACGTCCTTCATGAACTGGACGAGTTGGAAGTTCAAGTTCAGGTTGGGCAGCCCCACGAGTGCAGGGTTCCAGGGGGTGTTGATGCCTCCCAGCTCGTCAGGGAGGTCCATCGGATTGAGCGAGCTGTGGTTGCCCTCCGCGATGTCGCGCAACACGTTCCCTGGCCCGGTGCGGCTGGAGCGGATGGTGTGCAGCTGATCGTCGAAGACGAAGAGATCGGCCGGCGGCCCGTGGCGGGCATGCCCCTCCGGCTCGAACATCTCCTCGCGCGAGACCTTGAAGAACTCGGCGCCGTGCACCTCGTTCATGGCGACGAAGGAGGCGGCCATGCCCCCGGCGCCAGCGAGGAACTGGCGCCGGCTCACGCCGAGTTTCTGCGAGACCTCGGCGGCGAGCTCCTGGATGCGGGCCTCCACCCGCCGCTGCGCGTCCGTCTGGGGGTTCGGCATGTACTCGCCGTTCGACACCATCTGCGTCGGGATTGGCGACCGGAGCTGATCGTTTTCCGCCGACTCTAGTTGGTCGAGCTGTTCCTCGCTGAACCAGGAATCCTCTTCTCGCGATCCGGGAATCTTCTTCTTGGACATGTGCCCTCCGTCTTATGCCCAGGTGATAGATGATTGCGTGCGGCCTGGTGCCGCATCTGGCGCGCTGTACCTCCGGGCCGGATCGCAAGTCAATGCTCCGAACGGAGACCCCCAGCCGGATGTTGGCTAGAGTGACTTCTGCGCGCAGTCAAAGGCTCGCCTGCGCTTTCGATCTTGTAGACAGCCAGGCTTCTATTTCTCGAAACATCTTGTTTCCTTTGCTGCCCTTCGGTTTGCCTGCCTTTAGCAGCCAGGAGCGCGCGCGCTGCGCTAATTCGATCGCTCGCTCGCGGTCCGACTGACTGTCCCAAAGGGCGCGCGCCAATAAAAACTGAGTCCGCGCCAAGGAGGTGACAAGATCGCGCTGGCTGGATTCAAGCACCTGCGCGGCCCGTTCCAAGAAGCCGGTTGCGGCGCGCGGTTGTTTGAGATCCAGGTATGCGCTTCCGATATCCATCAGCGTCATTCCCACCACTGGGCTGTCCGCAGGAAGGGTTTTTTCGCGAATATCGAGCGCCCGTCGCAGATAACCCAATCCTTTGGAAGGGTCTTTTTCGACGACGAGCTTGCCCATCTCGCTTAAGGCATCCGCCGCTCCGGGGGTATCGGGGCCGAGCGCCTTTTCTCGGATCGCCACCGCCCGGCGGAAATAACCGAGCGCGGTCTCGTAAGTTCCTCGCTTGTTCTGATCGCGCAGCGTGAGCCCCAGGTTCAAAAGAGTGGTGGAGACTTCGGGATGCTCGGGCCCCAGCGCCTTTTCTCGAATCGCAAGCGCGCGCCGAAAGTAATCTAAGGCGGATTGAAGATTATCCTGGTCGCGCAGTACCGCTCCTAAATTATTCAACACCAGGGCAGTTCTCGGATGCTCTGGGCCATACACCCTTTCTGCAATGACCAATGCGCGCTGATGATACTCGACGCTTGCATCGAAATTGCGCATGTCGTGAGTCAAATTGCCAAGGTTGGTAAGAGTGGAAACGAGGTCCGCACTATTCGCCCCGAGCGCTTTTTCCTCAATTCTCAACGCGCGCTGTGCCAGCGCCAGCGCCTCCGCAAGTCGACCCTGAGCTTTCAACACCAGAGCCAAAGGCATCAGGGAATTCGCCACTCGGGGATTCTCCGGCTCGAAAGCCTTTTCCCGAATGGCGAGCGCTCGCTGATGAGCGCCCAATGCAGCATCGAGTTTGCCTTGTCGCTTGAGTAGATTGCCCATGTTGGTCAGGGCCTCAGCCACCAGGGGATGCTCTAAACCTAAAGCGTTCTCCGATGTCTGGACTGCCTTTTGTAGATAACTCAGCGCTTCCTTGTACTGAGCCATCTCAATCGAGACATTTCCGAGAGCCGAAAACGTTCTCGCCACCTCGGGATGTCCAGGCCCCAAAGCTTTCTGCCGAATATCCAGCGCTTGTTTTAGGCGCGAGAGCGCTTCTTCATATTTCCCCTGGCGCGAGAAGATGGAGCCAAGCACATACTGTAATTCTGAATCTAGGTCCGGCGGATTGTCGAGAAGCTCAACCATCGCGCGGGCCTGTCGCGCCAGACGAAGGCCCTCTTCCATTCGAACTTCCCGGTACCCGACGGCATAGGCTAAGAGGGTCCATGCCCGCGCTTTCACCTCGGGGTGGCGAGCGCCTTCGGCGGCCGCGGCCGCCTCGTAGAGAGTCTCTTCCGCCTCTTTGCGTCGGCTTGTCTTGTCGAACAGGTCGCCGAGCATCAGCAGGGCTTCCGCCTCGAGCGGTTTGTAGCGCGTCTCTTTCGATGCGGTGGCGAGCGGCTTCGCCATTTCAAGGGCGCGCGCGTACTTGCCGGTGTCCCGCAGCGCTTTGATTTCCGCCAGCGTGTTTCGGTGCTGCTCCACCCGCTCGCGCGTCGGTGGGTCCTCGGGAGGCCGCAGCGGCGCCTTCAATGCTGCGGCGTTGGCGCAGCCGTTCACGCTGGTCAGCCCGTGCGCCGCCTGCACCGCGTTTTCGACCACGTTGGGATCCTGGCGGGTGAAGATCTCCGTCAGTGACTTGAGCTCTTGGCGCCGCTCGGAGAGACACTGCATGCGCAGATCCAGTAGCTCTTCGGACTGCTCGCCGTGAAGGCGCGTCGCCGCGCAGGCATCCGTGTGCATCGAGACCCAGCCCTGCGCGTAAGCATCGAGCGCTTTCTCCACGCCGCGGACAGCGTCGGCTGCATACGGCTTCGCCGTCGACATGAAAGCGGCGGAGATGGTGCGTTTTTTCTCATCATCCCAAACTCCGGCGAGCCTGCGCTCCGCGCCTTTGCAAACCTGACTGTGGCGATACGCTTGCTCGCGGTAGCCGATGAAAACGCCCGCCAAAGCGATCGCCGCGAAAGCCGCCCCTGCGGCTCGTCGCCGAACGATGCGCGGATCCTTGCCAAGCTCTAAAAGCAACGGCTCCATCGAGGGATATCGCTCTTCGGGATTGGGCCGAAGCCCTCGCCGCAAAATCTGCCGCACTCGAGCTGGAACGCGGCTCGCCTTTTGCGCCTCTTTGATTTTTCCAGCGGCGACCTGCTCCGTCAGTGCTTCCACGTTATCTGCCTGGAAAGGGCGCTCGCCGTAGAGCGCTTCGTAGAGCGCCACGCAGAAGCTGAACTGGTCCGTGCGCGCGTCGGTCGGCTTTCCGAGCAGCTGCTCCGGCGACATGTATGCGGGCGTCCCCATGAACGCCCCGGTCCTGGTCAGCGGGGTCTCCAACGCTCGCGGCGTCGACGAGCCCTGGGCGTCGAGCTCTGCGGGCCGCGTCGGAGCAAGCGCCGCCACGTCCTCCACGGCGCGCGCCAGCCCGAAGTCGAGCACCTTGACGCGCCCGTCGCGCCCGACGAGCACGTTGTCCGGTTTGAAATCGCGGTGCACCAGACCGGCCGCATGTGCAGCCGCCAAACCCTTGCCGGCCTGAACGAAGACTTCGACGATTTCGCGCGGCGTTCGCTCCTTCCCTTTGAGCCAGCGCGTCATGGTTTGCCCGTCGACCAGCTCCATCGCGATAAAGACCTGTTTGCCAAACGTGCCGACGTCGTGGACGGCGATGACGTGGGGATGCGACAGCCGCGCCATCGCCTGCGCTTCGCGAAGCAGCCGCGCTCGCGCTCCCTGCGAATTCAAGTCTGCCGGTGCGTTCGCTCGCAGCAGCTTGAGCGCTACCTTGCGGTCGAGCTCGGGATCATATGCGGCGTACACCACGCCCATCCCTCCACCCCCGAGCTTGTTCAACAAAGCGTAGCGCCCCAGGGTCAAAGCGCGCCCGGACGCCTCCGCTTGGGTTCTAGGCAGCGTTGGCTCCATCGTCCGCTCGCCGTCGGGATCTACGAGCTCAGTCGGGCTTGCGCTCGTCTCCCGCTTTTCGTCCGTAATCGTCTCACCTGCGGCAGGCGTTTCGAGAAAGCTGCTTGCCGCTTGGTGGGCCGCGAGGAGTCTTTGCACGTGCGCGCCCAGCTCCGCGTCGCCTTCGCAGGCTTGCGTCAAATAGGACGCTCTTTCCTCTTCTGGGCGCTGCAGCGCCGCAGAGAGGAGCATGTCGATGCGCTTCCAGCGCTCGGGGTTCATTGCTGCCCCTCGGTTTGAAGCTCGTCGTATAGCCACGCTTTGGCTTTGGCCCACTCGCGCTTCACGGTAATCGGCGCAATCCCAAGGGCCTCGGCGGCCTCTTCCACGTTGAGCCCGCCGAAGTAGCGCAGCTCCACCAATTGGCTTTTCCGAGCGTCGAAGGAGGGGAGCCGGCCGAGCGCTTGATGCAGCGCGAGCACGTCGACTTCTCGGTGGGACGTGTCGAGCTCGCCATCGTCGAGCGAAACGCGATCCTGGATCCCGCCCCGTTTCACTCGGCCGCGCGCCCGCGCGTGCTCCACCAAAAGGCGGCGCATCACGTTCGCGGCGACCGAGAGGAAATGAACGCGGTCTTGCCATTGTGCGCCCCGCTGCTTGGCGATCCGAATGTACGCCTCGTTCACCAGCGCAGTGGCCTGGAGCGTGTGGCCGCTCCGCTCGCTGGACATGTAGCGCCGAGCGATCCGCCGAAGGTCGCGGTACACCAGCGGCATCAGCTTTTCCGACGCCGCCGCGTCGCCCTGGCGCCAGGCCAAGAGCAAACGCGTAACCTCCGAGGCGGAATCCGGCATTCAACCCCCTCCTCACGAGAAGCGACGCCCAGTGCGTTCTAGCACGAGCGTAGCGCGCTTGCCCATACTCGGGGCGAAGCTTCCATCCGGCAACGCGCATTGGCCTCTTGATGACTGACCCTCTGAGCCGCTACCGCGCAGGGGACGAGATCTTGGTGACGGCCGCCTGTAAGGCGCGACAGGTCACCGCGCCAAACCTGGCGACGGCCCGCTGAACTCGCCGGGAAGATCAGCTCAGAACGGTGCTCGTCCAGGACGGCTTTCAGCGCTTTCGGCGCGACCGATGAGACGCCTTTTTCAGTTCTGGCGCCATCACAGTTGAACCCGGTTCCGGTTCACCACCGAGCTTGCTCGGGGGCCTCGAACCTGAACCACAACCGACGAGGAAAAGAGCAAATGAATCGATATCAGTCACAGGACGAGGGTTTCGCACCCACGGACAAGCGGGAGAGGATGAGGGCGCGGTCGTTGGCGGCGATGATAACCGTGCGGTCGTTGACGACGCTGCTGATTTCAGGATTTTTCGCATTGGCCGCCCTCGCTTTGCCCAACTCGGCCCACGCCCAACCCTGCTTTCCCGAAGGCTCGCTGATAAAGGAGTATTCCAGCGCTCCGGTCTGGGTCATCCACAGATGCGTCAAGTTCTGGGTCCCCAATCAGTATGAGCTCGACGTGTTGGGGGGCTGGGGCCGGGTGCGCTGGGTCCCCGACGGCACCCTTGCCAGTGTTCCGCACATTCCGGCGGACAACACGATGTGGGTCGAGCGAACATTCCCTCAGAACGTACAGGTGGTGATCGCCGGCGCCTCGTATGGCGCGCTTTACGATTCGCAGATGTTCGCGCAGCTCGGCGGGTGGGCGAACGTCATCGAGATTCCGCTAGGCTCGATGTGGGCGACTCCGCCCGGTTCTGGGCTGACGCCGGTATCGTGGTACCCGCTCTCAGGAACGATGATCAGGGAGCGCTCGAGGGCGCCGGTCTGGGTTGTATACGACGAAATCGGTTATTGGGTTTCCGACCAAGTCGAGCTGGACTGGTTGTTGGGATGGGCCAATGTTCATCTGATTCCCGATCAGATTGTGGCGCCATTTCGGCGATGCCCCGCCGACGGGACGCTACTTAATGAGCGTACCCAGGCACCGGTTTGGGTGGTGTACGGCTGCACTCGCTACTGGGTTTCGGATCCAACCGAGCTCAGCGTTCTAGGTGGCTGGTCGCAGGTGAAGCAGGTGCCGAATCGGTCGGTCACTCAAAACCCACCCAACTACTGGCCACCGGTCAACAGCTGGCCTCCGGAAGGCGCTCGGCTGACAGAGCGGACGACACGCGATATTTATATGATCGTCGCCGGCGCGAAGTTTTACATCCCTCCCAGTGAGTATCCGTACTTCGTCACTCCCGATATCAGGGTGCAGACGGTGCCTTACAGAGCGCTGACTTCTGCGCCGACTGGATTCAACCCCATCCCCAACGCACCCGCGAACGGAACCGCCTTCCGCTGGCGCTCGGGTACTACTTCGTACATCTTCGACGGAGGGTGGGCCTACCCCATCTCCAATCCCAATGATTGCCCTGAGCAAGTGAACGTCGTGCCTGACGGCTCAAGTACTTTTCTCGTTGCGCCGGGTGGTCAGACTCGGCAGATGTCTTGCGCCCCGCCGATTGGCTAATCGCGATCGCGCCGTCCGAACATAGAGGCCATCGGCGAGGAAGAAAGCCTCGCCGGTGGCCGCGGTGTTTTACGGGCAGCTGGCGACAGCCCGCTCTCGCGTCGTGGAAGAACGGTCCTCGTCGAGGACGACTGTCGGCGCTTTTTCCGCGCGACCGATGAGACGCCTTTTTCTATTCTGGCGCCATCACAGTCACTCGTTCGACAAGCCACAGGGCCAGAATGAAGAACGGTGCATGTTCTGCGACGCGCTTGTCACTGAACGCTCTGAACTGCCTGGCGTCTTCGATAGCCGCGAAAAGGTGATGCCGATTGAGGTGCGGTCCCCATCGCTTCACGCAGTCCTGTCGTTCCTGCTCCTCGAACCCGCAATTCATGAGCCCGCTCACGCCCGCGTCGGAGACATCGAAGCCCAGAAGCGTCCAGGCGTCGTCGCGGGTGGGTGGATTCATCCGCTCGGCATACGGACCCACCTCACCGACCTTGCCCCGTGACTCACGCAGCCAGCTCACGGCAATGATGTCGAACGCCAGGTCCGGGCTGCGCCCGGCTAGGCACCTGCGCATGACATCGAGATCGTCCCATAGCGATCCGTTCGGACCGCGCCAGCTCGGATGCGCCAGCGCTCGGAGCTGCTCGCTGTCTGGAAGGCCCTCTCCGAATACGGACGGCCACACGGTGGTGTCGGTAGAAAGCGGCTTCTCGATGTCCTCGCGAAGCAGGTAGAGCCGTCGCCGGCTGGCGTTCCAGTCATCGGAGAAATCGCGCCACCTCTCTCGAGCGTCAAACCCCAAGAGGACTTCAGTTAGCTCAGGACCCCACAAGTCGTTCCGTCCCCCGAAATTCTCTGACGAAGGGTATCAGACCTAACGGTGCAGGGTTGGTGCGAGGCCGCCATCCCCCCGACAATGATGGTTCCGCCCTTAACGGTGGTGGCTATGATCCTTGACGTTCGTGGCTATTATTCGCTAGTCGCTATCGCGGGTCAGGGCGGGGGCCATCAAGAACTTCAAGTGCTCCATTTCTCCCTGACTCAGGGAGGAAGGAATGATTTGCCATTACAAAATGCGACAAGCGCAGCTCGTCGCGCTTATGATGCTCTTGGCGCTGCTCGGCGTGGTGGCCATGCCGTCTATCGCGGATGCCGCCAACGTGACCCCGTTCGTCGTGGCTGTTCCGGAGGTCAGCGGGCCGATAGCGTCCGATAGTTCCAGCTTTCCGTTCATCGCCGATGGGTTTGACGTCGAACCGCCGGTCCCGTTCGGTTACATCGAGGAAGAGTTCTTCGTGTCCGGCAACGGCAATATCTACGAGTACACGCCGACCGGGATCCGTGTCGTCGATCCGTGTCCGGAGATAGCCAAGCGAGGCTGCACCAATCTTTCCTACACGACGCGGATGCTGGTTAAGCGCCCAAGGGATCTTCGGGACTTCAGCGGCACCGTCATCATCGAGCCGCTCAATCCGAGCGCCGGATTCGACATCGCTGCCGTTTGGGATCGGTCGGCAAGCTACATCGTCCGCAAGGGCCACGTATTCGTCGGATGGACCTCCAAGTCCGTAGTGGTATCAGCGCTACAGGACTGGGATCCGAAGCGCTATGCCGCCTTGAACTGGCCATACGTGCCGTCCCCGGACGGGAACGTCAATGACGGCGTGTACGACGGCATCACCTTTGACATCGCGGCGCAGGTCGGTGCGCTGTTCAGGGCCAACGGACCGGGTAGCCCACTCTACGGCGCCGAGGTCCAGCACGTCATCGAAGCTGGCTTCTCGCAGGACGGGGGCTTCACCTTCACCCAGGCCGACTTCTTCCACCGCCTCGAGCGCATGCCAGGTGACTTCATGATTTATGACGGCTATGTGCCGGGCGGCACCACCGGCCCGAGCAACATCAATTTTGGGCTCACCCCCGCCGGTATATTGCCCGCCACCGATCCGCGCCGCGCGATGCAGCCGCGCGAGGCCCCGGTCATTCACGTCAACACCGAGACCGAGATTTTCCTAGGCAGCCTCAACCCTGTCCCTGGTCTGGCCTACCGTCGCCCCGACGGCGACGATCCCAATGATCGATACCGTCTGTGGGAGGTCCCCGGCGCCAGCCATGTCTCGAATGATTCCAACGACCCGACGCTCATCCTGCAGCTCAACCTGGCGGAGCTCGGTCGCATTCCGCCGGCGCAACTGGGTGCGATCGGCTGCACTCATCAGGAGTTCGTCAATGGGCCAGCGCGCGGCGTCCCCGGTGTGGTGGACCCGAACAACTTTCCATTCTCGTTTGTCGTCAACGCGGCGTTCGCGAATCTCATTCACTGGATCGAAGACGGCCGACCGCCGCCGCACGCCGACCTGATCGAGCTCGACACGACCACGATGCCGCCCACCATCGTGCGGGACGAGTTCAACAACGCGAAAGGTGGCGTGAGGACCCCCTTCCTCGATGTACCGACCGCCACCTATGTTCCCATTGACACGGTTGCCCACGAAACCGACTTCTCGCGATTTTGCGTTCTGTACGGTTACAATGTCCCGTTCGATCGCGATACGCTGGGTTCGCTGTACGCGAGCCACCGGGAGTACGTCGATCGCGTGAGGAACGAGGCCACCGAGCTGACACAGCAACGGCTCTGGCTTGACGCGGATGCAGAGGATGCCGTCAACCGGGCGGCCCACGCCCGCGTTCCTTAAGGCTTGCTAAATCACCCATGGCGCGCGGAGTCTTCGCCCAGCCGAGCAACGTTCGATGAGCGTCGTTCAGATGCCGTCAAGGGCGATGAAAGGTTGCAGGTATTGAGGTTTGTTGAACGAATGACGCAGTGAAAGGAGCTGCGTGTACCGAAGCGCCTGGCGCAAGCGAGTGTTGTTGCCTGCCAGCGGGGAGCTTATCGGGGCCGCGCAGCCCTCTGCTGCCTTCGCAGCCTATCGTTTCGGTCCGGGGTAGCTCGTTCGTTCAAGTGGATGAACCGCTCGAAAGATTCCTTCGCCGGAGGCGCTCGTCGTTCGCGCCGCATGCCCTCCTTGGTGGCCCGCATCGTTTCACCAGCGGTGAGCTCCGTCGCCTTCGGTCTTGCGATCTGGCTTGACCCGGCATTGCGAGCGCCGCGCTCGACAACTCTAACTCGGCCCTGGATGACGTGGACCAGCGTTTCCTTATCGTCCGCGGCATTGGTGGCAGTGTCGACGCGAAAGGTGGTCCCGCGCACGCCTGCCACCATGCGATCGGTGACGACCTCGAATTTTGCCTCCGAGCCTGCCAGCGTTTTAACGACGCGCGACCACACCGAGCCCACAAAGAGCCATGCGGAAAAACGGCGGTTCCCGCGCTGTTTGAACTGCGCTTCGTCGATTCTGAGCAGGGAGCCTGATCCGAGCACGATCTCGCTCTCGTCCCTGAGCGATATTTTCAGATTTCCAGACTTCACTTCCAGAATATCGCCGAGGCCTAGCTGCGACCCGACCCGCAGGGCGATCAACTCGCCCTTCGGCGTAGTGCGGGTCGATTCTCCCTCGATCGCGGCAACTGCACCGACCTCGGCCCGGGCGCTCGAAACGCCACCGAGTGCGATCGCCAGTGCGCAGGCCCGGACGAAGTCACTTGAACGCATGGACTCCTCCTGGAATTTTTCGCCATCCACCGAAGCGGAAGCTGGCATGTTAGCACCGAAGGTGGACCAACCCGCTGTGGCGGGATGTGCAGTGTAAGCGTTTGTGTCACTCCCTCGGCTACGGCAAGCGCAGCTCGCAGGAAACCGCGGTGCGGGCCCGGGTCCGCACACCAACTCCGCGCGAGCACTCGCAAAATCCAGTGGGCCCTCCAGGATTCGAACCTGGGACCAATCGGTTATGAGCGCAGGACTTGCTCAATCCGTTGAGTGCCGGGGCGTACTGCCGAGTGACAAACCGTTGGAATTTCGGGGGAGCGGGGAGTCGGGTGCTGTCCATTCGGTGCCAGCAGGTCCATCGATCACCGCACGTTTTGGTGCCTATTTGGTACCAACTTCAGAAGCGGTGGGCCGGCTGTTCACCGTGAGGGAGCTGGCGGCGCGCTGGGCCGTTTGCGCCGCCACCATCTACTCGTTGGCGAAGAGCGGAAGACTGGAGAGCCTGCGGATCGGGAACTCGATTCGTTTCATGGCGACCACTGTCGCTGACTACGAGCAAACTCGGGTTGGCGCGAAGGCGGAGCGCCATCCGGATCCGAACACGACGTGCTGAGTTTCGACGTGCCTGGGCCGAAGCCGTCAATGCTGGTTCGCAGCATATGGCGCATTCTGCATGACGCGGACGTCCATCGACTCAGAAACTGCTACGCCAACCGTCTCCCCCGTGTCGTCATTGATGAGGCGCGATGGGCCTTCGAAGAGAACATTGTTCGGGCTCTCGTAGACATCGAGCTTGCTAAACGGCTCCAGCGCGTAGTGGCGGCTGCCCTCTACCACCGTCGGAAACTCAAAGCTCCAGCCCCACGACAGCCATACTCCTTGTTTGGGCGTCTTGAGGTAGCCGTTCTGGCGGACGAGAAAGGAGTCCAGCCATTGCGTGGAGCCGTCGGCCTTCTGGTAGGTAGCGACCTGGTAGCCGTCGGCGAAGTTGTAAAGATTGACCCGAGCGCCGTTGTCGAAGCGCAGCGAGGACCACTCCCAGGACTTGGTCAGAAAGTCACCCCATTGGCGGTCGACCCACGCCTGCCCGGTCACGTCGATCTCGCGCCGAACGCCGCCTTTTCCAGCGTAGGTGATGCGGCCCGCGATCTGGAGGCGCGGCAGCGAGTAGTAATAGCTCCTGTCATCGGGGGCTCCCTCCTGGATGAAGCCCTTGATGCCGAGCTTGTCCTTGGCGTACATCACTTGTCCTGCGCCGGTCAGATGCAGAGCGTATGACAGCCGCGGAGATGCCACCGTCAAGTTCATGGTGTCACCCTGGAAAGACCACTCGGAGCTGTACTCGCCGGCGACGAAACGAAGCGCGTTGGTCCTCGGCTCCCAAGTGTCAGCCTCATTCACCACTGCGACCGGGGAATCCCCGATATGGACGTTGTCGCGGTAATCCGTAAAGCCGGTTAGAGCGAAGATCGCCCTCTCGTGGCGCGGCAAGCCGGCGGACGCCGGACTCGTCTTCTCGCCAGAGAAGTGGAAGGGACACCAAGCCACGAAATAGGGGTTCCCGGCCGTATCGTGCACCACTGCGGTGAGGTACCACCACTCGGTGGTGGTCTTGCTCTGTTTGCTATGAGGTTGCCACTCTTCGACGGGTGACCGAAGAGCGGGTTCTGTGATGCTGTAACTGAGAGTGGTCATGTTTTTCTCCCTCGTGAGTGTGGTCATGCTTTTCTCCTTTGGTTGACGAACGTGTGTTGAAGTAACTGCGAGGGAGAGGCCTGTCGTTGCGGTGCACGACAGAAACGCTGACCCGAGGCGCCAATGTGAAACTCACCGGAACGGTCTCAGTCTTGACGGCGCGGCCGGCGGTCGACGCGCTCCACAAGCGCGGCATCGACGTCGAACCCGCGCTGCGGGCGGCGCAGCTTTCGCGCGAGGCGCTGGCGTCCGTTGAGAACCGGCTGCCGCACCAGAGCGTGCAGCGACTATGGGAGGCGGCCGCGGAAGCGGCTCACGATCGCTTTTTCGGGGTGCACGTCGCCGAGGCGCTCCCTACGGGGGCCTATGATCTCATGGATTACTTGTTCTCGACCTCGGCGACGGTCGGCGAAGGTCTCGCGCGCGTCGAACGCTACGACGGCCTGATCCATGGCCACGCGGATTCGAAGCTGGTGATCGAGCCGCGCCACGTCCGCCTGATCCGTCGCGTCCCCGCGCCCGCGCCGCAATACGACGAGTTTACGATGTCCCTGCTCCTGGTGCGCAGCCGGCAAGCGACCGGTAGCCACTGGAGCCCCGAGCGGATGAGCTTTCAGCATGAGCGTTCCGGCGACGATAACGAGGTCGCGCGCGTTTTCGCTTGTCCGATCGCTTTCGGTGCCGCCGAGACCGAGCTGCGCTTCGCGCCTTCCATCATGCTGTTGCCGCATACCCGTCCGGATTCGCGACTGCTCGCGATCCTCACTCGCTATGCCGACTCGCTGCTCACCTCGCTGCCGAGCCGTGGCGATCTGGTGGCATCGGTGTCTTCTACGATCGCGCGGCAGATGGCGAAGGAATTACCAGCGCTCCCCTCGACGGCCGCCGCCGTTCACTTGCCGGAGCGGACATTGCAAAGGCGACTCGCCGCAAAAGGCGTCAGCCATTCCAAGCTGGTCGACGAAGTCCGCCGGGATCTCGCCCTCAAATACCTCGGCGATGCGGCGCTGAGCATCGGCGAGATCGCGTACCTCCTGCACTTCGCCGACTCGACCGCGCTCCACCGCGCGTTCAAGCGCTGGACCGGCGAAGCGCCTGCGCAGTACCGCAGACACGTCTTCGAGCAATTGCATTAGGAAGGAATGCTGCGTGCCGCTATCTTCACGCAGCCTGCGAAGATCAACGATCGCGGCGATATCGTGAGATTGCACGACAGTGCCGATAACCGCCACCATGGCTTAGCGTTGGTGCGAGCCCAGGGCGTGGTTAGACGTTCATTTCACTGATGTTGCGATTGTTGCGAGGATGGCCTGAGCTCGGACTCGCGAGCCTCATCGATTTCGCTCTGTAAGTCTTCGACCAGCTCGTCGTAGTTGCCGCGGTCGATCAACCCACGCGTAAAGTCGTGGTTGATCATTGCCCGAATTTTCATGAAGGCGTTTGGACTCATGCTCACGAAGTAGTCCTCCAATGTCTTGAACGTAGCCATCCTGTCTCCTGTTAAAGCTCAACGAACCGTCGTCGGCGACATTGCTGTCGGCGTCGTCATCGAGACTGAGCAAAATGCAGACCAACTATTGCTCCGAGCGGCTCGAGCTGAAAAGTCGAGTCAAACAGTTGGCCATGAACTCGGCTCGGGACGAATTGTCACAAGTGGCGTCGAGAGCGCCGTCAATCGGTCAGAATCATCCGCTCCAGCTTCTCGAGTCGGACCTTGAGATCGGGGCTTTCAGCCTTACCGCATCCACGCTGATCAACACCACCCGCCGGTAGTTTTCGCTCATGGACACTCTGGCGCCAACCCAGCGCGAGCACACAGCAAAAAAAATGGGCCCTCCAGGATTCGAACCTGGGACCAATCGGCTATGAGCGCGGAACCTGCTCAATCCATTGAATGCCGGGGCGTGCTGCCGAGTGACAAACCGTTGGAATTTCAGGGGAGGGGAGAGCCGGGTGGTGTCCATTCGGTGCCAGCAAGTCCATCGATCACCGCTCGTTTTGGTGCCTATTTGGTACCAACTTCAGAACCAGTGGGCCGGCTGTTCACCGTGAAGGACCTGGCGGCGCGCTGGGCAGTTTGCACCGCCACCATCTATTCGCTGGCGAAGAGCGGAAGACTGGAGAGCCTGCGGATCGGGAACTCGATTCGTTTCATGGCGACCGCTGTCGCTGACTACGAGCAAACTCGGGTTGGCGCGAAGGCGGAGCGTCATCCGGACTCGAACACGCTCCGCTGAGTTCGATGTGATCAGGCCTTACGAGTCGAGGGAAAAATCGTCACACTCTGCTGTGCCGCTGGCCCGCTTCGACCAGAGGTGCCGCCGCGCTGGCGACCCGGCAGCCCCGCTAAATGTTCCGCCCGGCCCAGCACCGAAACCGAAGCCGCCGTGGTCGCGAGTGATTCAGGCGCAACGGTGGGATCACGTGACATTCCCGTCATGAAGGCGTTGGGGACCTCAGGATTCCGCATCCGCATCTAGCAGTTGCGCAGCGAGAGCATTGCGGGTGCGCCAGAGCACGCGTCTTGCAATGGTCAAGTAGGCTCGTTGAGGAGCGGCCGTTCCATGAGCGATAGCTTGAGGGGGACACTGCGTGAATATATCTGCGTCTAGTTCTATCGTTCTCGTGAGCGGCTTGCTTGTAGGGAGCGCGGTCTTCGCCCAGGAGCTGAGCATCCCGGCGACCGGTCGAACGGCAAGCAATCCGTCGAGAATCCACGGTCTCGAGTTTGGAGTTAGAGCAGGTTACGGCTTCGGTCTCATAAACGGCGAGGGGTCCGGTGATCCCCCCGATTTTTATCGCATCAGTAAACTCATTCCACTCTGGGCTGACCTCGGGTATCGAATACACCCGAACTGGTACGTAGGTGCACTCTTCCAATTCGGAATCGCGCAAGGGCTCGAAGGCTGCAAATATTTCGCTCCCCCACCGAGCTGCTCTGGGAACGACCTACGGTTTGGCGTGAACGTCCACTACCATTTTAGGCCCAATCGAAAGCTAGACCCCTGGGTAGGAGTCGGAGCAGGTTATGAAATTGCCCATTTAAAGTTTACGTTTCCACGCGACAATCTTTCCGTGAAATTCAGTGGGTTCGAATTCGTGAACCTGCAGCTCGGCGTTGATTACCGAGTCTTCAGCGCAGTTGCCATTGGACCTTTTGTGGCGTTCACAATGGCTCAGTATTCGGACGAGTTTGCGAACACGACTGGGTACAACAAGCTCCATGGATGGCTGATGCTCGGAATTCGAGGAGCATTCGACATTATTCTGGATTGACACGGAGCTCCACAGGGAAGCGCTGACTTGCCAACCGGCTGGATCGGCTGAAACTGAAAGGGGATCAAGCGGGGCGCCACAGCATCCGAATCAATGACCAAATATCGAGTAACCTTCCTCTGGGAGCAGGGACATGCGTACGAAGTCCGCGTCGAAAACTATCACTAGAGATCCGAACTGGTTGGGGCCGGCGATCGCGCCAGGCGAGATCTTGCTCGAGGAGTTCCTCAAGCCCATGGGCATCGGACAGGCCGATGCCGCTCGCCGGCTTGGAGTCTCCCTCAATCGCCTGAATGAGATTGTGCTCGGCAAGCGCAGCATCACCGGCGACACGGCTCTGAGGCTGGCGCGCTTGTTCAAGACTTCGCCGCAATTCTGGATGCGGCTACAGGCCGACTGGGATTTGCATCAGGCCATTCAGCGCGAGGCGTCTTAAAGGGGGTAATGGCACTGGGGCAGTTATCAGCGCTGACTTTTATTGCGGGCCGCTCAGCGACGCGTGTTGTTGATCAGCACCGAGACTTCGTTCAAATAACGGTTAGCCACCGCCAGGTCGAACGCCCCATCCCCATTGAAGTCCCCCACTGCCACCGAGAACGGAGTTGGAGAGGTTCCCCCGCCGAAGCGACGCGCGGCCTGGAAAGTGCCATCTCCGTTGCCCAGGAGGACCGAGATGTCATGGGAAGAGGAGTTGGCCACGGCCAGGTCGAGCACCGTTGAAGTCCGCCACCGCCACGGACACTGGACCGCTGCCTGCGGCAAGGCTGCGGGCCGTCTGGAAACTCCCATCCCCATTGCCCAGGAGCAGCGAGAGGTCGTCGGTACCATCCAGGTAGGTGATGGCCACGGCCAGGTCGAGCGCCCCATCCCCGTTGAAGTCTCCCACAGCAATGCAGTGACCGCCGCGGCGGACTTGGAAGGTGCGCGGCTCCTGGAAGCTCCCATCCCCGTTGCCCAGGAGCACCCCGAGGTTTGGGGAAAGACCGGCCACCGCCAGATCGAGTACCCCGTCGCCGTTGAAGTCTGCCACCGCAACAGTGTCACCAGAAAGGCCGAAGCTGCGCGCCTCCTGGAAGGTTCCATCTCCATTGCCCAGGAACACCGCGTCGGAGGCAGAGCCGACCACCGCAAGGTCGAGCGCCCCATCCCGATTGAAGTCCCCCACGGCCACGGACCGGGGCTCGACAATGCCGAAGAATACGCGCGGCGCCTCAAAGCTCCCGTCCCCGCGGCCCAGGAGCACCCAGACGCTATTGAGGGACAAGCTCGTCACCACCAGGTCGGGCATCCCATCGCCGTTGAAATCTCCAACGGCGACCGAAAGGGATTGGGGACCCACGTTCACGTTGCGAGCGGCCTGGAAGCTCCCGTCCCCGTTGCCCAGGAACACCGAGACGTCGTTGGACAAGAAGTTGGCCACCGCCAGATCCAGTGCCCCATCGCCATTGAAATCCCCCACGGCCACCGAAGCCGGATCGGTGCCGGCGCTCAGCAGCCGCGCCGCCTGCAAGCTCCCATCCGCATTGCCCAAGAACATCGAGACGCTGTCGGATACAGAGTTGGCCACCGCGAGGTCCAGCGTTCCATCGCCGTTGAAGTCCCCCACTGCCAGAGCAGTAGGATCCGCGGGCGCGCCATACCGGCGCGCAGCCTGTAAAGTGCCATCGCCATTGCCCAGGAACACGGCGACTTCCCGGTAGAGGCTTGCCACGGCCAGGTCGAGCGCCCCATCGCCGTTGAAATCGCCCACGGCCACCGATGAGGCACCGGAGAACGGGATGATGACGCGGGGTGTCTCAAAGCTCCCGTCCCCCCGGCCCAGGAGCACCCAGAGCTGTCCCGAGAAACCCACCGCCAGGTCAAGCGCCCCATCTCCATTCAAGTCCCCCAGCGCTACCGAAGTCACAGCGCTGGTCAGGGCAATGGTGCGCGCCGTCTGGAAGCTCCCATCCCCATTGCCGAGCAGCACCGAGGCGTCGGAACCGTTGCCCACCACGAGGTCGAGCGCCCCGTCGCCGTTGAGGTCCCCCACTGCTAAGGCCACTGCACCGCTGCCCGCACCAAAGCTGCGCGGCGCCTGGAAGCTCCCATCTCCGTTTCCCAGGAGCACCGAGACGTTGCCGGGGTAAGAGCTGGCCACGGCCAAGTCGGGCGCTCCATCGCCGTTGAAGTCACCTACCACGAGAGACCGGGGAGCGCTGCCTGCGTCATAGATTCGCGTCGGCTGGAAGCTCCCATCTCCGTTGCCCAGAATCACCGAGACGTCGTTGGAGGCGAGGTCGGCTACGGCGAGGTCAAGCGCCCCGTCCCCGTTGAAGTCCGCCACCGCCAAGGAACGTGGAGCGCCGCCCACAACAAGGTTGCGCGCCGCCTGGAAGGTCCCATCTCCGTTGCCCAGGAGCACCGAGACGCTGTTGGACGAAACGTTGGCCACGGCGAGATCCAGTGCCCCATCGCCGTTGAAGTCCCCCACTGCGAGCGCGTACGGCATCCTGCCGGCCACCGCAAAGTCTTGCCGGGCGATGAACGACACGCTCTGCGCCAGTGCAGTCCCCAAGAGCAACTGGCTCGTCACCAGGACTGCCGACATCAATACCCTGCCCTTGTTGGAGATCCGCCTCGTTTTTTTCGACAAGAGAATCCCCTCCCACCGCGCGTCTGGCTCAGCGACGCGTGTTGCTGATCAGCACCGAGACGTCATTGGAAGTCGCGTTGGCCGTGGCCAGGTCAAGCGCCCCATCGCCGTTGAAGTCGCCCACCGCAACGGTAATGGGAAACGGACGATAGCCCACGCCAAAGGTGAGCGCGATGTCAAAGCCCCCGTCGCCGCGGCCCAAAAGCACCGAGACGTCGTGGGAGTAGTCGTTGGCCACGGCCAAGTCGATCACCCCATCGCCGTTGAAGTCTCCCAGCGCCACGAAAGTAGGAAAGCGTCCTACGGGGAAGTTGCGCGCCGTCTGGAAGCTTCCATCCCCGTTGCCCAGGAGAATCGACACATCGTCGGAGAAGGAATTGGCGACGGCGAGGTCGAGCGCGCCATCGCCGTTGAAGTCCCCTATCGCCACCGCATCGGACCCGCGGCCCGTGGAGAAGCTGCGGGCGGCCTGAAAGTTCCCATCGCCGTTGCCCAGGAGAACCGACACGCTGCTGTCGGTCAGAAACGGAGTCGAACCCCGGTCGGCCACGGCCAGATCGAGCACCCCATCGCCGTTGAGGTCTCCCACCGCCACGGACCAGGCAACAGTGCCCGCAGCAAAGCCGCGCGCCGTTTGAAATCTTCCATCACCGGTGCCCAAGAGAACCCACACGGCATTGGTTTCAGGAGTGGCCGCCACCAGGTCAAGCGTCCCGTCGCCGTTGAAGTCCCCCGCCGCCAAGGATTCAGGACGGGTACTCACGCTGAAGCTGCCCGCCGCATTGAAGCTCCCATCCCCCGTGCCCAGGAGGACCGAGACATTTCTGGATTGAGCATTGGCGACGGCGAGATCCAGCACTCCGTCGGCGTTGAAATCCCCCACCACGACGGAAGAGGGATTGACTCCCGCGACAAACTCGCGCGGCGTCTGGAAGCTGCCATCTCCGTTGCCCAAGAGCACCGAGACGGAACTGGCGCCACGATTGGCCACTGCGAGGTCGAGCGCACCATCGGCGTTGAAGTCCGCCACCGCCACCGACCAGGCCGAAGCACCCGCAGCGAACCTGCGGGCCTCCGGGAAGCTCCCATCCCCAAATCCCAAGAGCACCGAGACGTTGTTGGAACTGAAGCTGGCCACGGCCAGGTCCGGCACGCTGTCCCCGTTGAAATCTCCCATCACCACCGAAAGCGGCATGTCGCCCACGGCAAAGGTACGCGCGGGCTGGAAGCTTCCGTCCCCGTTGCCCAAAAGCACCGAGATCGAATTGGAGTAAAACTCGGCGTCGGCCACAATCAGGTCCAGCGCTCCGTCCCCATTCAAGTCGCCCACGGCCACGAATTGAGGACTGCTTCCCGCGCCGAAGCTGCGCGCCATCTGGAACGTCCCATCCCCATTGCCTAAGAGAACCGAGACGGCATTCGACTCACGCTCGGCCACGGCCAGATCGAGCGCCCCATCGAAATCGAAGTCCCCCACCGCCACGGACCAGGGAGCAAAGGGCGCGCCGAAGTTGCGCGCCGTCTGAAAGCTCCCGTCCCCGTTACCCAGAAGCACCGAGATGGCGTTGGCGTAGTAGTTGGTCACCGCAAGGTCGAGCACCTCGTCTCCGTTGAAGTCTCCGACCGCAACGGAGTCACCAAGCCCTGCGGCAAAGCCCCGCGCCGCCTGGAAGGTCCCGTCCCCGTTACCCAGAAGCACCCAGACATCCTCGGACAACCTATTGCTTATGGCCAGATCGAGCGCCCCATCGCGGTCGAAGTCCCCCACCGCCACGCAAGTGGGAGAGTTGCCCGCACCAAAGTTCCGCGCCCTCTGGAAACTTCCATCTCCGTTGCCCAGGAGCACCGAGACCTCATTGGACCCGGCGTCGGTCACCGCGAGGTCGAGCACCCCATCGCCGTTGAAGTCGCCAACCGCCACAGAACTAGGGGTGTCTCCCGCTCCAGCGCTCGGCGCGACCCGGAAGGTCCCATCGCCGTTCCCCAGGAGTACTGAAACGTCGTTGGACCACTTGTTGGCTACGGCGAGATCGAGCGCCCCGTCGCTGTTGAAGTCCCCCGCTGCTACCGACAAAGGCCCATTGCCGGCGGGAAAGTCCAGCCGGGCGACGAACGACACACCCTGCGCCTGGACTGTAGTGGCAAGGAGAAGTTGGCTCGCCGCCACTGCCGCCCACGGCAAAGCCCTCCCCCTTTTCCAGATCGCCATCGTTGCTCCGAACAAGAGACTCCCCTCCCAGGCAGCGCTCGCGCGTCCTCGATGACGGACTCCGCGTCGCGAGCGGACCATCTTTCACTCCGCACACCGAGTCAAGCGGGCCCGGGGCGTCGGATCGCCACCGCGGCGGCCGCCCCCACGCGGCGAACCCGAGCAGCAGCACCCCGCCGAAGCGGTTGACCCAGAGCAGGTGCGGCGGCGCCCGCAGCTCCAACTCCGCGCGCGAACTCGCAAAAAGCAGTGGGCCCTCCAGGATTCGAACCTGGGACCAATCGGTTATGAGTCCAATTCCGAGGGTGTCCAGCTGTTCGCAGAGCCTCACAATAGCTCGGAATTATTCCTAAACAGGGACCCGAGCGAGTCCAGCCGTTCACAACGGATTGGAGGGTTTCGCAAGAAATTTGTCCCCCCCTTGTCCCCGAATTTGAAGAGCATCCCCGGCGGTGCCGGGAATTTGCTCAGCGTTCGAGAAATCGCGGCTCGGCTCGGCGTGAGCACCGCCACGGTCTACTCGCTGTGCGAGCGGGGCGAGCTGCCCCACGTACGTGTTAGCAATGCAATCCGCATCGCTCCGACGGACCTGGTGACATTCGTTGCACAGCATCACAAGGGATGACCTCGGACCAGCGGCCACGCTGTGGCGCCAAATCCGCCGACGCAGGCGCGGCCAAAAATGCGTCCCGGGAGGGGTGCCGCTCGTCCAACGCGTCTGCGCCGACCGGACTTACAGGCTAAGCCGATTCTCCAGGCACTGTCACGCCCATAAATGACGCGACCGCCGCGTCAAGGTCAAAGGGCGCTCCCCACAACCTACGCCGTTCCTGTTCTTGCAAAGACCAAAATTCATCCACGGTATCGTCATTATCCCAGTACGGCCACAGCCGAGGCGTATCGACAAAGCGCGACACACAGTAGCGTGCCAGCGACTCAGCTTGATGCGCCAGCCGGTAGGCCCTCTCCAGTGATTCGCGAAGAGGGATGGGGTTCAGGCCCCGGTCCGGTGGGGTGTTGAAGTGCTCAGCGTTGTTGCGAATCAAATACAGCTCGCGACAGGTGTCCGCTTGAGCATCCGATGTTACAAACAGCCTTGCCTTTTCCTTGAATTTGTTGCGCCCAGCCTCCTTAGTGAAGCCGTCGCACGTGACGCGCACCAATTGATGGATGCGCTGACCGAGGTCATTTTCGCTGAAGGCTTTCAGGAATGTCCCGAGCGCAAGCTTGACACGCCGGCCGTCTGGGCGCGCTGAGAGCGTAAGTCGTCCAGCGGCTAAGCCAGCAGCATGTCGGAGGTGCTTCTCACTGACCTGAGCTGTCACGATCCCGTCCAAGCGGCGAATGTACGGGGTTGAGGCGTGTTGATGGACAGTGATGCGTCCCCCAACGTTCGCTCCGGTCAGCTGCACGCCATCGCGGTCGTATCGTAGATGGCCCGTGGCAAGAAGCCCCCAGAAGAACGTCCCGACGCGGTCCTGAACCGGCTTGGAAACGGCATCCAGCTGGTCCGAGGCGGCGGACGGAGCCTGTGCGAGAAGAACGAGTCCGGCACGTTCGACTTCTTCCGTGCCGACTGAGCCGATTGATGTTCTCCAGGAGTCCGGCAAACTCACAACCCCTTGAGGTACGGCGAAGAAGCCATTACCGAGATCGAGAACGGCCTTGATTGTGGTGGCGCAGTTAAGCGCTATGAGGGCGAACGTATTGTCAGGCGCTACTGGCAAATCCACGATGCCGAGAGTAAACGACAACGTTTCCTCGGCGACAATTACTTTCCGCGAAGCAGGAGGTGGCTGGTGCCGAATAACGCGATCCATTTCCGCTAAGCCCGCGTCGAAGCAGATAGGCAATCCGGTCGCGTAACTCGGATCTTCTCCGGCCGATTCCGGCTGCGAGGAGCTGGTCCGGCGGCTGGTGCGCTTCGAAGAGGAGTTCGTCATCCCGCCCATCAAAATCTAGAGTTGGCTGGAATCGTCAGCCGCTTATGGGAGACGGACTGAGGCCGCGCCGCACCCGAAGCTGATCGCCAGGCACGCTACCACCTGCTCCAAACCGTCGAGACCGACCGATAACTCTTATTAACGTTCACCCGGGGTGGCGCTCTTGCGGTGGGGCGCTACCCTCGATTCAGAGG
>WNFF01000534.1_pt1 | contig 28517 bp, 26 predicted proteins | sample 5400441 | NCBI WGS metagenome assembly WNFF01 (sample SAMN13153345, study PRJNA577476) | soil metagenome | isolation source: 120 cm saprolite under Douglas fir tree site 2 hole 3 replicate 1 | place: USA:California | collected 2015-04-18
TTTCTTGGCGAGTTCTTCCTGAGTGAATGAGAGCGCCTTGCGTAGATCGCAGACGCGTTGACCTAGTTGCGAGGCTACCTTAGAAGGCCTCTGCCGCACGGCCGCGCCATCCTCCTATTCCTTAACGGCGCGGCTCCAGCGAAGCTTCACACATTCCAGCCAGATGGGAGACTCGAAGCCATCTCAAGCCTTGGGTTTGAAAGGGAAAAAGCAAAAACCCCACTCAGGCGTTTAGCTTTGAGAGACCGATCCAAGATCAACCCGCTCTAACGCTGTCCTGAGATCCGGAAATGCTCCATGACCAGTGACTCCCGAAGAACTCAAGGCCGCCCTGACCTCGGAGCTCGCCCCGCTACTGCGGCGCCTCGGTAGGTCCGAGCGGAGGCTCCTATCGATGCGCGAGGCAGCCAGACGCCTAGGAATCGCGCCCGGAACCACGCTTCCAGACCTGATCGGCTCCGGTCAGATAAGAACCGTTATCCTCGCAGGCCGGGTGAAGATCCCGGTCAGCGAAATCGAGCGGATCGAAGCGGGCGGGGACGCACCCCGAACGGCTCAGAAGAAACAAGAACGCGTGCCCAGAGTCTCGCCACAGCGCAACCCCGGTCAGGCCATCCGGGCGATCAAGATCGTGTAGAGAGTGATCTAAGCGGGAGAAACGAATATGACGCCTTCGTCCGAGAGCGCCCCTTCAATCCACAGCGCGAGAATCTGGATTTCGTGCTCATTCGTCAGGACGACTTTGCTCGTGTTGGCTTGCGCCTGCCCACCCGTTGAGGCCAACTTCACGTAAGGCCCTACCGCGACATTGGGCCCAAGATACATGGGCGCGCCTGGCGGCCCGACTGTGACTGCGAAGTGAAGCACGTGCGGGGTGCTCGGCTTCGTTGGTACCTGGACCTGGGCCGCCTGTGTGCCTTTGACCGCGTCGTTGAAGCAGGATATCCGGTTTTGTATTTCCTTATCGTTGCCCGGCGATTTTGCGCGTGCCACCGTGATCGACTTCATTTCACGCAGGTCGTTTGGCCCTCGCGTTGTCATTCCAAACCAAAGAACTCGCCCATGTTCGACATCTAGAGTACGCCCACCAGACTCATGATCTCTTCTCTTGTGTTGCGTGAAGTGCGATGTTCGGCGACCAGGGTCAAGCGTGATGTGATCAACAGCGAAGCGCTTGTCGAAAGCATTCCTACCCTTGCCGTCTGGCGCGCGGGCGAGGCGATCGTACCTCTCCGAGAAGCCGGGAAAGAATAGAAGCCGATCACCAGATGTTGCGACAAACATCCCGATCCAACGGATATCCCCACTTGCCGTTTGCAGCGTTGCTAGCGCGGCCTTGTCAAACCGCTGCCCTTCTTCTAATAGGTTTCTCGTCGCGCGAGCGACCGGGTTGTCGGACGCGTCGTCTGTCCCCGTAGTGGGCGAGGGCGCCTGCAGGGAGATGACCGTTTCCCCGTGCCCTTCGACTGGGGGTGTAGCTTTCTTTTGGCTCATGCCGCCGCCCCAGCGCGCAAACTTCGCGCAGTCCCCGCTAGGCCATGGCCCACACGCCCGCCGCTCTTCTCCATCTTCTCCTCCTCAACCGGGCCTAGAGTAACGTCGGAACCTATAGCTGAGGGCCGCCATCGTCTCTTGAAGCGCCTGATCGTTCTCCGCCTTCGCCTATGCAACTGCCGTCGCGGTTTTTCGGACCGATTGCAGAGCGGCGCGCCAGTCCTTTTCAAGCTCCTTGCCAACGCGGGCATAATTTGCCGCGCCGGTCATCTTCGTGGCATCGCCTTTTATGTCTGGGTAGTGGTCTCCTTCTTTACTCCCAGGCTTGGTAAACCAATAGTTGTACTCAGCAATGCGACTCTCGCGGATCATGTTGAAGAGCCTGTCCTTCTTGAGATCAGGGTGGTTTTCGTTCGCCAGAATTGTCGCAACCGTGCTCGCAAGAGCGATATGACAAGCGCTCGCTCCGATTGATCCCCACAGGACCGTGGTTCCCGGCTCGGAATGCGCCTCCGGGCAAACATCCCGGACGGCCGCCCAGAAATTTTTTAGCACTTTGAGCAAGTAGATTGGTCTTTTCACCTGCTCTTTGCCAACCACCAATTCTCCTTTCTTCTCGCGCTCGGCCAGATTGCTGCTGATTTCGGGGTTGGTGAGAAACGGTTTCAAGCTGGTCAGCATCGCCTGCAATTTGATCGTTTTGACGGTTTCCTCTCCGGGCATCTGAATCATGCATCGCCAGGGGGATTCAGGATCAGTATTCAGCAACGAAGACAATCGGGTTGCCTCGTACCTCCATTGGTCCGGGTCCGGAACGACGGAGCCAATAGTGGATTGGTCTTCTTCGCTTAAATGGCCAGCATCCAAAAGCCGTTGCACGACGCGCAGGGCCAGATCGGTCCGAACCCTTTTTTGCTTCTCGTTGACCAACAAAAACAACGCGATCTCCTGGGGAACAGATAGCCCTACGAAGGTTCGAAGGTCGAATCTGTCATCGCCTCCCAAGGTGCCCTCTGCGAGTGCTTTCTTGATTCCTACCAGGCGCGTCCCGCCGTCAATCATCGAGAGCCACGGTTCGCCTTTTTTGGCGGTGACTTCAAGGAACCCCAGGCGCTTATCTTCATCGAGCGGGGTGAATTTTGTTTTCGCCGATCGAATGTTGGCCGTCATCTCAAACAAGCGCCAGGGGATCTGTTGCTGCGCACACCTTTGGATGTACTCAGCGATTTCCCTCCCGCGTCTCGGGGTAAGTGTTTCAAAGCGCTGGAATCCGGTGGCGTTCTTCTCATCGTAGTAATCAACGAAGGCGTTGTCCTGCAGCTCAGCCGCGGGCATCGAGATGCTAAAGCTCAAGTCTTGGTTCTGCTTCGCAAGATATTCGGGCATCGCTCATCTCCTGTGTTTCGGGATGCGCGCAGAGTGTGCATGCCTACCGAGAAAGTCAACGGAGAAAGAAAACCGAGATATGTTATCTCTCGGTTGTTCTGAGAGAGCTTGGAGGGCAACTGAGCAAGCGCTTGCAATCGGTTCGAGGGAATCGCGACTCTCGCCGCCTCAGAGCAGCGTCGGCACTTTCGCCGGGGTCGCCATCGTCGCGTAGAAGCGCTTGGTCGTTCGCGGGCTCTTGTGGTTCAGGAAGTTCGCCACGGCCGCGCGATCGGCGCCGAATTTTTCGATCGAGAACGTCTCCACGCGCGGTGTTTGCTCCCCTTGCTGGATCATCGGAACGAAACTCACGCTGCTCCCGGCTTTCTCTGCGAACTGTTCCTGCGTGGGCGAAGGCACCCTCGCGTGCGTAGCAGGCCTGAGAGTTCTATGGCCTCTAAAAAAGCCCGCGCAGAAGTGGCCCGTGGTCGTACCAATCCCAAAAGGCCCGCGCAGCTTGCTCTCTCCGGGCTGGACTCTCGCCGGGATCGTTGAACTGCATCAGGTGATCTGCCATCCGTTCTGCTCGGCGTCTCTCGTAAATTTCTCGCATCAAGGGATAACCCTCCGGGAAAATCCTAACGCCCCCTTGGATTGATTCCGAGGCATTTCTCTTGGTACTGACTGCCTGTGGCTACGGGATGGCAAAACACCACGACATTCAGCGCCCGTCCGTACCGGTGCGGGCATTGCGACCACCAGATTGCCTCGGAGAAGGGCTGGTTCACTTCAGGACCGGTCCCGTCTGCTATCTACATCTGCCCAATCTGCCAGCGCCCGACCTACTTTGAGTCGCCGGGTCAGGCCGACGGCAAAGTTATCCCGGCACCGAAGCTCGGGGAGGCCGTTCAATCTCTGCCTGCTGATGTTCGCGGGGCCTACGAGGAAGCCAGGAGCTGCACTTCATCGGGCGCTTATACGGGGGCGGTGATGCTCTGCCGCAAGTTGCTGATGCACATCGCGGTTGAGAAGGGGAGCCAAGCCCGGCGAGCACTTCGTCGCGTATGTGGACTACCTCGAAGCGAAAAACTACGTTCCACCGGACGGCAAGGCGTGGGTTGATCGGATCCGGAAGCTGGGCAACGACGCCAACCACGACTTGCCGCAGATGACCGCGGACGACGCCAAGGATGCTCTGGACTTTACCGGGATGCTGCTCAAGATCGTCTACGAGTACCCTGCGCGAGCGCCCAAGCTGGTGCCGAAAAAAACACCCTGATTCGGGACTGAACGCCGATCCAAGAAACGCAAAAGTAACGTTCCGGATGTTACTGAGCAATTATTGTGCCGGCACAAAACTCTAAGTGATCATGGCCTGTTATCGGCCTGGTACAACGCTTGCTTGGCTGCTGGTACTCTGTGTGAAGGCAGTGCTCTACCGCTGAGCTATACGCCCCAAAGACGCGGCAAGTTGCCATTCACGTCATCGCCAGTCAATGGCGGCGAGCTGCGGGCAGATGGTCGATTTTCTCTTCCAGCTCGCGGATTCGGCGCTTGAGCGAGGAGAGTTTCTTTCCCAGCGCCTTGAAGTCGGACTTCGGGGCAAAGCTCAACGTCCGCATCAGCTCTTCCTGGCCCCGGGTCCACGCTTCCCTGCCCCGCTGGACCTTACCGATCGCACCGGCGATTCGCATTGCCCGGTTTTCGTCGGCCATCAGCTTTTCGATCGCCCGCTGAGAAAGGCTCATCGCCTGCTTTCTGAGCTCTTCCGCAAATCCCATCGAACCTCCCAATTGGCGCTACGCTTCGTCCGGAAACTGAGTCTCGACCGCGGCCAAAATCCGGTCCGCGATTCCTTTGTACTTCATCCTTCGCGCGAGTTGCTCCAGGTCTCCCCTGAACTGAAACTGACCCCGCGCGATCGCCTGGATAGGGTCCAGCCTGCGCTGAAGGAGGGCCTTCCAGGCGGAGTACGGCGCTCGGACGAGGTATTTGGGCTCGATCTCGTCGAGCTCATCTGGGTCGGCGAGCACCCGAAAGCGAGTGATCTGGCCGCCCACCGGCACGCAGTGCACCGCGAACGGCTTCTGCAGTTTGCCCAACTCCGCCTCGACCACCGCGCCAAAATCGCCCACCCAACCTTGTCCGGCCAGGGTGCCTTCTGCATCCGCGTTGGCGATCCGGATCGCCGCCTCGCACCATTCGCGCGAAGGGAAAAGCGGCATCGGTCAGCCCCCGCCGAGCATTCGTCTCAAGCTGGAGAAGAGCCCGGTCTTCGGTTCGCCGGCGGCTTCCGCTGCTTCCCGGCGCGCCTGATCCTCGGCCAGGACCTTGCGGAGGGACTCCGGCGTGTCCCGGGTCGCCAGCGGCACCACCTTGTTGGCCTTCCCGTCCACCTCCACCTCCACCTTCAAGAGGCATTCCTCGTTCAATCGGAACTCGATCCGCTTTCCGCCGGTGCTCGCGGGGACTTTGATCGTGCCCAGGTATTCGTTGTCGAGGATGAACTCGCTGTCGCCCTGAAAAATGTCCATCTCGATGAATTCATGGCCCTCTTTAGCGGGCGGGAGGCGGAAGCTTTTCACCGTCGGAATCGGATTGTGCTTGTCGAGGATCTTCCGGAAGCGGCCGTTGTCCAACGCGTAGCCTATCGGCATCGACAGCGCATCGAGCAAAGTGACCGCGTCGAGCGTGCCCAGCGCGTCTCCCAAAAGCGCCGCGCCGAGCGCCACGCACTCGTCGGGATGGACGCCCTTTCGAGGCGGCTTGCCGAAATGCTCCTGGATCTTCTGCTGCACCAGCGGCATCCGGCTCTGGCCGCCGACGAGGATGACCGCGTCGATGTCCGCGCGGTTGATCTTCTTCTCTTCCAGCACCCGATCGCAGATCTCGAATGTCCGGTTCACCAGATCCCCGGTCAAGGCATTGAGCTGCTCCCTCGACAGTGGGATTCGCAAATCCAATGGCTTGCCCTTGCGCTCCTCGATGAAAGGGAGCTCCATCAGCACGTTGGCGATCAGCGTCAGGTCGATCTTCGCGGACTCGGCGGCATTCTTGATCCGCTGCATCGCAATCGGGCTCTGCGTGAGATCGACCTTGGTCTCCTTGTGAAAGGTTTCGAGCACGAAATCGATGATCCGATTGTCGAAGTCCACCCCGCCGAGAAAGGTGTCGCCCCCGGTGGCGAGGACCTCGAAGACCTTGTTGTCGACATCGAGCACCGAGACGTCGAACGTTCCGCCGCCGAGATCGTAGACGAGGACCTTTTGCGCAAGACCGCGATTGAAACCGTAGGCCAGCGCCGCCGCGGTGGGCTCATTGACGATGCGCTTCACGTCGAACCCGGCGAGGATGCCCGACTGCTTCACCGCGTTTCGCTGGTTGTCGTTGTAGTAGGCGGGTACGGAGATGATCGCCTCGTTGATCTCCTCTCCGAGAAACTGCTGGGCGATCGTCTTCACCTGGCCAAGGACGAAGCTGGAAATCTGGGGCAGCGTGTAGGTGGTCCCTCCGAGGTTGACCGCCGCCTCCCCTTCCGGACCCTCGACGATTTGATAGCTGAAGTAGCCCTTCAGCTCCTGCACCACGCGCGAGTTGAACTTCCGCCCGATCAGTCGCTTGGCGCCGTAGATGGTGTTCTTCGGATTGGTCACCATCTGATCCTTGGCCACGCCACCGACCAACAGATCCCCCTTCGGCGAGATCGCCACGACCGAAGGCAAGATCAGGTTGCCGCGATCGGTGGGAACGACTTTCGGGATCTTGTTGCGCACGAACGCGACGCAGGTGTTCGTCGTGCCAAGGTCGATGCCCAAGATCCGAGACTTTTCAGTCATCAAGCGTTCGCGAAAAACGAAGGGCCTCGGCGGTCGGGAACGATCTGGCTCTCTGGCGCCGCACCGATCGCCGCCGCTTTAGAAAGACTAGCATAGCTCTCATGTCGCACAATGAAGCCGATCGGTCGGCGGGATATTGACCCGTGGGCCGGGCGGCACCAACATGCGGGTCGGCATGAATCGCCTTGCACTGTGGATGTGTGTCGCATTCGCAGCCGGCGGATGCGCGACCGGCTCCTCCGGGTCCCGCGCGGGCAGCACATCGCCCGCGGCGGTAGGCCGGGACGAGACTTCGCCGCCCAACCGCGCGGCGACCAGAGAAACGGTCGTCGGCGTTGCTCAAAGCCTCGTGGGTAAGACCCGCGTCCATCTCGGCCGAAAATACTATCCGGATGACTGCACCGGCCTGGTGCGTGCCGTCTTCGACCAGGTCGGCATCGACCTCTTCTCCAACGCGCGGCCCGGCGACAATGGCGTCACCGCGATCTATCGATTCGCCGAGGCCCGGGGGCGGATCTACACCGGCGGGCGACCGGTGGCGGGCGATCTGGTGTTCTTCCACGATACCTACGATCGACATCGCAACAGCAACCTGACGCATGTCGGCCTTGTCGAAAAAGTCGAGGACGATCGTACGGTCTGGATCATCCATCGCGTTCGCCGCGGCGTCGTCCGGTACAGAATGAATCTGGACAAACCGGATCTTCGCATCGACAAGTCAGGACGGGTCTTGAACGATTATCTGCGGCACGGAACGCCGGGACGCCGGGACGTTCTCACCGCCCAGCTGTTTACCGCCTATGCCACTGTCCTTCCGATTGAGGGCAGCCCACCGAGGACGGCGGTGATCGATCCGAAGGCCGCGCAGCACTGGACCAGCGCGTCTGCCTACTGACCGATTCGGCGGACTAGGTGGATGGCGCGCGAGCGGTGCGGTCCCATGCCGCGGCCTGTTGACCTCGAACGAATTTCAAGAGTCCCACGGCCAGGGCGAAGTTCATCGTCACGAAGTAATAGGCCACCGAGGCAATACGTCGCAGCTGTCCCTTGAAGACCTTTGCTTTGCCCCCCAGCGCGAGCGCGTAGAACAATCCCTGCCCGATGAAGATCAGCCGGTAGAGCGGAGCGCCGAGCAAGAACAGGTTGGAAACGAACGCCGCGGCCATCAGCCAGGGCGCGCACCAGCGCAAGAGCTTGTGCGACCAGAACGCGAAAGCGCGAAAACCCGCGCGGGGCAGGAGCAACTGCGGCACCAGGGCCAGACTCTGAAAATTTCCGGCGGCGATCCTCACCCGCCGCTTGAACTCCTTCTGATAGTCCTCGGTTGTTTCCTCGTAGGCGATTGCCTCTGCGTCGTAAGTCACCTTGAAACCCTGCTCCATGATTCGAGTGGCAATCACGAAGTCGTCGATGATCGTGCTCGGAGGCAACGCAGTAAAAAGTCGCCGCCGGATGGCGTAGAGCCCGCCGTTGGCTCCCATCACCGCTCCGTGCTTTCCTTCGTGGAGCTTGATCCACGATTCGTACTTCCAGTAGAGGCTCTCCTCGTAATCCCGCCGAGCGCGGTTGAAGAGCTTCAACCTGCCGCAGACCGCCCCGACTTCCCGATCTTGAAAGTGCCGAACGAGCCTCTGCAAGGCCCCCGCGTCGATCATCGTGTTGGCATCGGAGAGAAGGATGACTTCGCCTGACGCGATCGGGATGCACGCGTTCAAGACCGAGGCCTTGCCCGCCCGCTCGCCGCGCCAGAGTCGAACCCGCTCCCCTGCGAATCGCTTGACGATCTCATCCGTTCCGTCGGTCGAGCCATCGGATCCGATCAGGATCCGGAACCTGTCCGCTGGATAGTCGATCGACAGGCTGTTTCGGATCTTTTCCTCGATGCAGCCGGCCTCGTTGTACGCGGCGACAACGAGCGTCACCGCGGGGAGCGCGTTTTCTCTAAGAGGGAGATTGTCGAATTGTCCACTCTCCGCCCACCGTCGCGCCCTCTCGAGGAGAAAGAGGATCACCGGGTAGAAGAAGTAGGTGTGCAGCAGGAGTAACGACGCAATCCAGAAAATCGAGCGCGCCACGCGGCCTCCGTTGAGCTCGGAGCGACCGATGAGCAAGACACATGCCGCCTGGCTGCTGACCAAGGGCTCGAAAACAGGTTCCCCTCGGGCGGCGCTCGGGCGCAGCGCGGACAACGGTCGGCATTTTTTGCCGCTCCCCCTCGGAGAGCAAGGTCAGCGCGGCTTCGGAGGGTCGCTGCGCTTGGCTTCGTCCACCCAGCCAATCAATTGACGGGCGACCTCGTGGGAAGGGTTCAGGGCGAGCACCGCATCGAGCGAGGTCGCGGCCGTGTCATAGTCCCTTTGAGCCAGGGCAAGCCTCGCCGCAAGCACGTACGCCCGCAGGAAGGCTGAATCGGAGGCACGGGTACGCTCGATCACCGCGTGGGCCTGGGCCACGGTCGCGGGAGCCGGTGGCGCGTTCAGCGCGTACTCGGCCAAAGCGATCGCGTCCCATCCATCCTTGGCGCCCGACTGGCGGTAGCGCTCGAGGAGGGGGACGACTTTGTCGGAACCCTTCACCCCGTAGTAGATGGCCTCGGCGCGAAGCGACGATTGGTCATCCGCGCCTCGAGCGTTCTTCGCCATGTTAAGCAGCGCGGAGTAGCCCGCGTTGACCCGTCGATCGAGGGCGTTTGCGTCCTCGAGCAGGGCACCGCTGTCCTTTTTCAGCGCGGCCAGCTGCCCTCTGGCCGCGGTAACTTGATCCTCCGAGCCGCCGGCGGATTTCTTCTCCTCAAGCTGGGCAATCTGCCGATTCATTTCGTCTGACTGGGCCTGGATGCGCTTCATCCCCAGCCTCACGTCGTCGAGATCCAAAGACAGCGCCAAGAGATTCATAGCCGTGGGGCTCACCTGCTCGGGGTACTTGCGGGCCAGCGACTCGCTCTCGGAGATCACCTGCTTTCGCGACCGCCGGTCGTCGCGCCGCAGCTGGGTCAGCGCATTCTCCTCGGCTCGGATCACCTCGGCGGGTGTGGCCGATCGCCGCTTGAGAGCCGATCGGAAGGCGAGAAAGGCAGGAACGCCAACCATGGCAACCAGAAGCACGATCAAGGTGAAGCGATTGCGGTTTCCAATGTGCTCGTCCATCCCGAACCCTTGATCTTCCCGCGGCTCCGACTTGAAGAGGGGTTGCGCGGTGGGCAGCTCCACCGAGGTCCGCTGGCGTTGACCCCTCCCGGAGCCCTGGGCGGGATCGGGCGGAAGATCCACCATCGACGGCAGGTCGGCGCTCGCGCTTGCCGTCAGCGCCGAAGTGGGCTCGACGCCAAACATCGGAGTGAGGCCCGGCTGGTCCGGGACCGCGGCCGTTCGCCGCTCAGGCGGGGGCTTGCCCGCGAAGAGAAGCGTCCCGGTTCCAACCGGGGCATCCCAATCCACCGAGGCAGACCCGAATGGCGGCGTGGAGGAGAAAACGAGCGGCGCAGGCTCCGCGGGAGGCAGGGCAACCGCGCCAAAGATCTGCGTTCCCCTTGACCTGGCCGACGGGTGCTCTTGATCGAGTGACACTTTCGAGGTCGCGGACGGCCCAGGGGGCGCGAGCTTGGCCGCGGCTGGCCCAGCGCGATGAGCCTGCGGCTGAACGCCGACTCCGGGCTGGGCCCCGACTCCCGAGTGGCCCCCGGCTCCCGGCGGGCCTCCGACTCCTGGCGGATTGCCGGCGGCCTTCGCTACGGATGGCCGAACCGGTCCGACTCCCGGCGGGCTTCCGCCCGGCTGGGCCACGGATGGCCGAACCGGCGAACCGAAGATCTGGGTCCCAGCGCGCGGAGCGCTCGCCGATGCCGGAACGCGAGCTTGCGCGCGCGCAAGGGAAGTCGAGGCTGCGGAAGTCGGCGAGGCAGAAGCTGAGGCTGCGGAAGTCGCCGAGGCCGTTGCTGGCGCGCCGTGCGGCGCCGAGGTCGATCTCGATTTGACCGGTCCCCCGGGTGCGGAGACGGCGCCAAACATCTGGGTGGCCGCTCGATTCGCGCTCGGCTTTGGCTCCATGGTGGCGACTATTGCTGGTTTGGCCTGGGTCGGTGCAGCCTCCGAGCCGGGTTTGGCTGTGAAGACCGTGCCACATCGGGTGCACTGAACGGGAGCTCCACCCGGCGGAAGCAGCTTGTCGTCGAGCTCATAGAGCGTCGAGCATTTGACGCAGGAGATCCGCACCTTCTCCTTTATACCATCGCCTCGCGGTGCCGCGGTTTAGCGCAGGTCCGTCCACTGCTGGAGCGCCCGAAGCTTCGCCGGACCCACACCGGTCACCGCGTTCACCTCCTCCCACGATCGAAAACCGCGGCGCTCGGCCCGTGCCGCGAGCAGGGCTTTCGCCAGCATGGGCCCGACTCCGGGGACGAGCACGAGATCGTCGGCGGTCGCATCGTTCAGATTGACCCTGACACCCAACGTCATTGCCGCCCCTGTCGGCACATGCTCGACGCGTAAGTCCGGCGCGCAGGCGGCAACCCACATCATTCCCGCATCGCTCCACCGGACGTCCTCGGCTGGACAATCGAGGGCCGGCTTCGCGCTCGGCCACTGCAGTCTCAGCCCCAGGCCCACTCCCACCGCGCAGAGGGCGACGGCAGCCAGCCAACGCGTCCGCAACAAGATCAGCTCGCCGCGGCCACCGTCTCCAGCCGATCCAATCCGAAAGCGGTGTGAAGAGCGCGCACCGCAAGCTCGGTGTAGTTGGAGTGGATCAAGCAGGAAACCTTGATCTCCGAAGTGGAAATCATCTGGATGTTGATTCCCTCCTTCGCCAGGACCTCGAACATCGTGGCGGCGACTCCGGAATGGTTGCGCATTCCGACGCCGACGATGGATACCTTGGCGACCTGATCGTCGGTCTCGACGCCGTCCGCCTTGATCGCCTTCGCCACGCTCTTGACCACCTCTTTCGCGCTCGCGAAATCTGGTTTCGAGACGGTGAAGGTCAGGTCGGTCTTTCCATCCTTGGCCACGTTCTGAACGATCAAGTCAACGACGATCGATTTCTCGCTCAAAGCGCCGAAGATCTTCGCGGCAATCCCCGGAATGTCGGGAACGCCGCGCACCGCGATCTTCGCTTCATTGCGATCGAACGCAATGCCGCTCACCAGGACATCTTCCATCGACGGATCCTCCTCGCAAACCAGGGTCCCGGGGTGGTCGCTGAACGATGACTTTACCCAGAGGGGGACCTTGTACTTCATTGCAATCTCGACCGATCGAATCTGCAAGACCTTCGCGCCGAGGCTCGCGAACTCCATCATCTCCTCGTAACTGATCTTCTCCAGCTTCCGCGCGGCCGGAGAGACGTTCGGATCGGTGGTGTAGACGCCATCCACGTCGGTGTAGATCTCGCAGGAGTCCGCCTTGATCGCCGCGGCAATGGCCACCGCGGTCGTGTCCGAGCCTCCTCGCCCCAGGGTGGTGATGTTTCCCTCTTCGTCGATCCCCTGAAAGCCCGCGACCACCGCGATGTGCTTCTTCTGGAGGACGGCGAAGAGCTTCTCCGCGTCGATGCTCTTGATCCGGGCCTTGGAGAAAATGCTGTCGGTGACGACGCGACACTGATGCCCAAGAAAGCTGGTGGCGTTTCCACCCAACGACTGAATCGCCAGCGCGACCAATCCGATCGAAACCTGCTCGCCGGTCGCCACCACCACGTCCTGCTCCCGCTGATTGGGGCGCTCCGCAATCTGCGAGACGAGGCTCAGCAAGCGGTTGGTCTCGCCGGACATCGCCGAAACCACCACCACCACGTCGTTGCCGGCCTTCTGGGTGGCAATGCACCGCCGAGCCACATTCTTGATGCGATCGACGTCGCCGACCGATGTGCCGCCGTACTTCTGGACGATCAGTGCCACTTCGTTGCGGACCTCCTGGGACCTTGGGGCACCATAAGAATTTGGCTCCGGGCTGTCAAAAGTGGATAAGGAGTTCCGCATGCCCTCCACGCGAATCCTAATCGACGGAGAAACGCTCAAGCTCGAGGAGATCGCGCGCGTCGCGCGGGCCGAAGCCACCGTCGAGCTCTCGCCGGCGGCGGTGGAGCGCGTGGAAGCCTCCCGCGCCCTGGTCGAGCGCGTCGCCGCGGGAAGCGAGCCTTCCTACGGCATCAACACCGGCTTTGGGACCCTCGCCGAGGTCCGGATCGAAAAAAAGGATCTGCGCCAGCTTCAGTGCAATCTTCTGCGCTCTCACGCCGCGGGAGTCGGCTCGCCCCTCTCGCTCCCCGAGTGCCGGGCGCTGCTCCTTCTCCGGGCAAATGTTCTTGCCAAGGGCTTTTCCGGAATCCGCTTGCCCACGCTCGCGCTGGCGATCGACATGCTCAATCGCGGGGTCGTGCCGGTGGTCCCCGAGCGCGGCAGCGTCGGGGCGTCGGGCGATCTCGCGCCCCTGGCGCACCTTGGGCTCACCCTGATCGGCGAAGGCGAAGTCTTCTTCCAGGGCGTCCGGCTCCCCGCGAAGGAGGCGCTCTTACGAGCGGGCCTCAAGCCGGTGACGCTGGAGGCGAAAGAAGGCCTGGCGCTGGTGAACGGCACCCAGGCGATGACCGCGGTCGGCGTCCTTGCGTTGCTGCGATCGGAAGCGCTCGCGGACCTCGCCGATCTGGCGGGGGCGATGACGCTGGAGGGGCTGCTCGGCAGCCACCGGCCATTCAGCTCGGAAATCCAGCGGGTGAGACCCCATCCCGGCCAGATCGCCTGCGCGCGCCAGCTTCGCGAATTCCTCGCCGACTCGGAGCTGATGGAAAGCCACGCCAACTGCGCCAAGGTCCAGGACCCCTACTCGCTTCGCTGTATGCCCCAGGTTCATGGCGCCGCCCGCGATGGCATCTCCTTCGCGCGGAGTGTGCTGGAGATCGAGGTCAACAGCGCCACCGACAACCCGCTCGTCTTTACCGACTCGGATACCATCGTCTCGGGCGGGAATTTCCACGGCCAGCCGGTGTCGCTGGCCCTCGACGTGCTCGCCATGGCGCTCACCCAGCTGTCCACGATCAGCGAGCGGCGGGTGGAACAGCTGGTGAACCCATCGCTCTCCGGGCTGCCGCCCTTCCTCGCGAAAAACTCCGGTCTCAACTCGGGCTTCATGATCGCCCAGGTTACCTCCGCCGCCCTGGTCGCCGAGTCGCGCATCCTCTGCCACCCCGCTTCGGTCGACTCGATTCCCTCCTCCGCCGGCCGGGAGGACCATGTTTCGATGGGGATGACCGCCGCCCTCAAGGTGCGGCAGGTGGCGGAGCACACCCGCTCGTGCCTGGCGATCGAGCTGCTCGCCGCGGCCCAGGCGATCGACCTGCGTTTGCCGCTCAAGGCCGGGCGGGGGGTGCGCTCGGCCCACGAGCTGATCCGAAGCCGCATTCCCACGATGAACGAGGATCGACAGCTGCACATCGACATCCAGGCGATGCAGCAGATCATCGACGGCGACGAGCTGCTTCAAGCGGTGCGCGCCGCAGAGTAAACCAACCACCCGCGGTGCTGTAGGCGCCTTGAGAGGCCACCTCCGCGCGTGGTACGAAATTGTCCTCCTCAGGCGCGAGGAGATCGCCCGCTTTTCAGCGCCCCCCGATGAGCGACGGCAATATCCTTTCACGGTCCCTTCCACCGGCCACCGCCATCTCACCCCTGGAAGCGGCAATTCCGGCCACCGAGCAGCTCGCCGCCGCCTTGCAAACGCTTTCCCCGGCTCAGCGAACGGAGCAGGAGGAAGCTGGCCGGCAGCAGATTGCGAGCCTGGAACGGGAGGCCAAGGCGCTCGGATCCGACCCCGGCGCCGCGCTGCTCTTCCATCAAATTGGCCTGCTCTGGGAGGATTCCCTCAAGAATCCGCGAAACGCCGCGGTCGCCTACCAGAACGCATTCAGGCTCGCGCCCAGATTCGTGGCGAACATCCGCGCCGCTCGCCGGCTGTTCTCCGACGTCGGCAATTGGCAGATGGTGGTCCAGTTGCTCGACGCGGAGCTCGCCGCGATCGAGGACAAGCGTCTGCGGGCAGGCCTGCTGTTCGAAAAGGGCACCGTGCTCGCCGAGCAGTTGTCGCGAGAAGAAGAGGCCTCGGCTGCTTTCTCCAAATGCGTCGAGCTGAGCTCAGGCGACGTCTCCCTGCTGGTGCGGCTCGAGCGCGTCTTCGCCGTCGGGAATCAACACGCCGCGCTGGTGCAGGTCTACCGGCAGCTCGCCGATGCGGTGAACGACGATGCGGAGCGCGCCTACTATCTGACCGCGGCGGGGTTGTTGCTCGAGGGCCAGCTCGGTCAGCTCGATGAAGCATCCGCCGCCTACCAAGCCGCCTTCAAGCTCAGCCGCGAGGATCCCGTTCTGCTCGCCGCGCTGGTCCGGGCGGCGGAGCGAAGTGGTCAGGCCGAAGATCTGATCGGGGCCCTCGCCGCTCAGGCCCAAGTCCAGGGTCCCGGCGCCGCCAGCAACTTCCTACGAATCAGCAGGGCGTACGCCAGGCAGGGGCAGCCGGACGAGGCGCTTGCCGCGCTGCTCGAAGCGCGAAACCGCGGAGCCGAAGACCCCCTCGTCCTCTCCGAGCTGGCCTTCATCTACGAAGAGCGGGGGATGCACGAGCAGCTCGCCGAAGCATGGCTCGCTCGGGCGGAGCTCACCCAGGATCCAAGCGAGTTCGCCGGAATCAACATCCGTCTCGCCGCGCTGTACGAGGACGTCCTTAAACGCGACGAGGATGCGGCCGCTCGATATCGCGCGGTCCTGGCGCGCGTTCCGAAACACGCCGATGCCCTCGCCGGCCTTGGGCGCATGTACCACCGCACCCAGGACTGGGAAGGCCTCCTCTCGGTCTTCGATCTGGAGGCGGCGGGAACGGAGGACCCGCGTCAGAAGGCGGCGCGGATCTACAAGGCCGCCGACATCCTGGAAAAGCACCTCGGCCGCGAAGAGGAGGCGATCGCCCGCTACAACCAGTGCCTGCAGCTGCAGCCGGGTTATCTGCCGGCGAAGCACGCGCTGATCCGGCTCTATGAGCACGCGAGCCGATTCACCGATCTGGTGGCGATGTACGAACAGGAGATCACCCAGACCCCCGATCGCGATCAAGTCGTCGCCACGCTGAACAAGATGGCGGTCGTCTACGAGGAGAAGCTCGACGAGATCGACCGCGCCATCGAGTGCATGAACCGGATTCTCGAGCTCGTCCCCGATCATCTGCCCACCTTGCGAAACCTGGCGCGGATGTACGAGGACAACCAGCGCTGGCGCGAGCTCATCCGCGTGCACGAGACCGAGGCGACCGTCGTCGGCGACACCCGGGAGGTGCTCTCGCTCCACCACCGCAGCGCCGAGATTCTCGAAGAGCAGCTCGGCGACAAACCAGGGGCGATCGCCGCCTATCAACGCCTGCTGTCGCTGTCTCCCGCCTACCTGCCCGCGCTCAAGGCTTTGGGGCGCCTTTACGCTGCCGAGGGAAATTGGGCGGAGCTCGTCCAGATGTACAGGGCGGAAGCGGAGATCGCTTCTTCTTCGGAGCAGTCGGCGGCGCTGATCTTCAGAGCGGGAGAGCTGATCGAGCGCAAGATGGGCGATCAGGATCAGGCCATCGCAGCGTATCGGGAGGTGCTCCACCTGACCCCGAGCTACCTCCCCGCGCTGCGCGCGCTGGAGAGGATCCATCGCGCCCGGAAAGACTGGGACAGGCTGGTCGAAGTCCTCCGCGCCGAAGCGACCAACCGCAGCGATCCCGGCGAGCGCGCCAACGCCCTTTTTCAGTCGGGGGGAATCTGGGAGGCGCACCTCAATCGGAGCGACGCGGCAATCGCCGCCTACGAGGAGGTGCTAAGGCTTGCCCCAGGGTACGCCCCGGCGATCGCCGCCCTCCAGCGCCTCTACGCGGCGCAGGGGAACCTGCCCGAGCTGGTCGCCATTTTCGATCGCCAGGCACAGAGCGGTGAGACCCCGGCGGTCAAGATTGGGGCTCAGCTGAGCCTGGCGGAGATCTATCTCGATCGCTTGAACGAACCGATTCGCGCAGCCGAGGCGTGCGAAGCAATTCTCGCCGTGGACCCCGCTCACCCCTACGCGCTGTCGATGCTCGAGCGGGCAAGGCCGTCGGATCGCGGTCGAACGTCGGAGCGAAGGCTAAGGCAGGCGGAGGCAATCTCCGATCCGCAATTGCGCGCCGCGCTTAAGATCTCGGCGATCTCCGACGATGGCGTGCTCGATGAGCCGACGCTGCACGAGCTGAGCCAGGCCTTTACCGAAGACCCCGGCGATGCGCGCCTGGGCCTCATCCTGGAAAAGACGCTAAGGCGGACGGGAAAACACGACGAGCTGCTCGCTCTGTACGAGCAGATGGTCCGCTCCACCGAGGATCCGCTGGAGAAGTTGGCGCTGCTCTTTCGCCTCGCCGAGGTGGCCGAGCATCGGCTGCGAAAGCCAGCCACCGCCCTGGCGACATATCGGGCGGCGCTGCAGATCAATCCGCAGCTCGTCTCCGCGCTGCAGGGAGCGGCCCGGACCGCGCTTGCGCTCGAAGATTATGAATCGGCGCGCGACGCGCTGGAGGCAGAAGGACGAGCTTCCCGCGACGTTCGCGGCGCACTCGAGGCGTTCGTCGCCGCGGGAAGGCTGTCGGCCGAGCGGCTCAACGATCCCGCCAGGGCAATCGCCAACTTCCGGCGCGCGCTGGAGCGGGATCCGCTGGATCCGACGTCGAGCGCCGCGCTTCGCAGCCTGCTCAGCGGGGGCCGAGCGGAGGATCTGGCGAAGTTCCACGAGGCCTCCGCCGAAGCCAAGCTGGCGCAAAAGGAGCTCGGGCCGGCGGCCGCGGACTTCCTGATCGCCGCCAAGACCTGGCTCGACAAGGTCAACGATCCGGCCAGGGCGCTTCGCGCCGTCGAGCGGAGCCTGGCGATCCAGCCTTCCAACCCCGAAGGGCTGGAGATGAAGGGAAGGCTCGCGCTCGACGCCCATCAGTTCGGCGAGGCAGCCGCCGCCTACTCCGCGCGGGTGCAAATGGGGGGCGAAATCGAGGTCCTCCTCCCCATCCACCTCAAGCTCGGCGGGCTCTATCAGGACCACCTTGCCGACGCCACCCGCGCCGGCGCGCACTTCCAGACGGTCCTCGCGCAGCAGCCCCACAACGCCGAGGCGCTGGAGCGGCTCGCCGGCGTCCACAGCGCCGCGCGGAACTGGAATGGGGCGGCGGATTGCCTCAAGGCGCTGCTCGAGCTGGAGACTCTGCCCAGCGCCCGCGCGCGCCATTCGGTGGCCCTGGGGAAAATCTACGAGGAGGGGTTTTCAAACCCGAGCCTCGCTTCCTCCCTCTACCGGCGCGCGCTCGATCTGGCGCCGGGCGATCTGTGGATCGTGGGAAGGCTGATGGACCTGTACGAGCGGATTGGCAACACCCCCGAGCTCGTCCAGATGCTCGAGCAACAGATCGAGCATGCCGGCGATGCCAAGCGCCGCGCCGCGCTGCGGGTGAAGATCGGCGACCTCTATGCCAAGTCGATCGGAAACTCCCAGCAGGCGATCGAAAGCTATCGGGTGGCGCTGCAGCAGGATCCGGCGTGCCTTCCCGCCCGGATCGCGCTGGCCGATTTGTACATGCACGACGCCGCCTCGGCGCCGAACGCCATTGAGGCCCATCGCCATCTGATCGCTCTCGAGCCGACGCGCGTGGAAAGCATTCACGCGTTGTTCAGGCTCTGGCAGGGCTTGAAGCAATCCGACAAGGCGTTCTGCGCCGCGGGGCTCTTGCGCTTCATGCGCGCGGCGAACGAGGCGGAGCTGGCGTTCCATCAAGATGCCAGCAGTCGGGTCGAAGCCGGCAGCCCGCGCCCGCTCTCGGATTCGAAGCTCGAGGGGCTCATCCACCCGACCGCCAAAGGCCCGATGCTCGAAGTGATTCGCGCCATTGGCGACCAGCTGGAGAAGCTGTACCCAGCCGATTTCAATGCGCTCGGAATCAATCGCCGCGCCGACCGATTGAAGTCCGACCATCAGCTCTTCCAGATCCTCCAGACGGCCGGGCGGGTATTCGGAGTCGGAAATTTCGAGGTCTACCAGTCGCCCAGGGGGCTGGTCTCCACGGAGATCACCGAACCCTTCTCGATCTGCGTCGGCGAGGAAGTGCTCAAGAAGCTACCTCCGCGCGAGCAGCGTTTCCTCATCGGCCGGGCGATGTACCTGATCAAGAACAGGACAGCGATCGCCCACAAGCTTCGCAAGGCCGAGCTCGCCGACTTGATCGGCGCGGCAATCCGGGTCGCCGCGCCCCAGTTCCGCCTCCTCGGCCAGACCGCCGGGGAGCTGACCCGACAGCTTGCCAAGAGCTGCTCGCGCAAGGCGCGCAAAGCGTTGGACAACGCGGTTCAGGACCTCGACCTTCAGGCGACCCCGGAGCTCGATCGATTGGTGACCGGGTTGAACTTTTCATCCGACCGCGCGGGATTAGTGCTCAGCGGCGATCTCTGCGGCGCGCTCACGGTCGCCCTGCGCGACGATGTGGTCACCACCCCTGACCGCGCCACGATGGAACCGAACGCCGCGATCCGCCAGCGACCCCGCCTCGAGCAACTGGTTTCGTTCGCGCTCTCGGATGAGTATTTCCAGCTTAGGGAGCAGGCCGGGGTCGCCCTCTAGCTTAGCTATAACTAGGGTACTTGAACGACGAAGGTCGAAAGGGCTACCTCGCCCCTAGGTCGCAGGCAGCCGAGGAGGTCAGGTCGTCCCCGCGGTCGGTTGCGTAGGGCAAACGCACACAAATCCCAAGAACACGGATAAGTGCGTTGCACTGCCCCGCACGATAGAGCTCCTGTTAATTCAATTGTTTGAAAGAGTCTAGCCTTCGATTCCCCAGAGGTCTGTGCAAGATCTTGTGCAGCATGTTGCTAGAAAAGCCACACTGCTCTTAGATTCTCTAACGAAGGCTGTATATGACCGGAAGCGGAGCGGTACCCATGGAAGGCAACATCTACACAGTTAGCGAACTTCAAAACAAGCGACGAAGAATTCTCGACGAAGCTCGATCAGGCGGCGCACAGATCAGGGACAAAGACGGGACTGGCCTTGTCCTCGTACAACAGAGGGTGTTCGAGCTGCTTCGCTGGTCTCGGGCCCTGCTTGTCAACATCATGCATCTTGGGGTCACACTTGATCGCCCGCCAGGAGAACGCCTTCCGACAGACTTTGGTGAGTTCGCATGGCTCGCGGTCTTCGACGAGGATGATCAACAAACGTTTCGTCAAGAGCTGCGCCAAGCCGTAATCCAGTCACTTGCGTCAGAATCTGTCGATGCCGTGGAGGAACTGATTCGGGATTGGAGAACGACCGCTCGCGCCCTATCGAACGAAAAGAGCAGGAGGATTCTCACTTCAGTAGGCGAGCCTTTGAGCGCGTTTGAAGAGGTCGGGCGCCCACAAATGCCCGAACCTGTTAAGGCCCCTGCTGAAAGCAGCCATCGTGTTCGAAAAGGTGTTACGCCCTGAGCAAGGCATCATCGCCCTCAGGCGCGTACCAACCTTTCACACCTGCCCGAAGGCCAGGAAGAAGCCCGACCACCAAACCCAAGTTTCGCGTCTTGGTCCACAAACAGTACTTAGACGAGTGGAACGCTCTCGCGGAGCGAGCGGGGATCGAGAAGGCGCAGCTGTTCTGGGACCACGTTGCATATACGCCTGATAGCCCACCCAAAATCGGTCGCAGCTGCTTCATGAAAGGCAAGCACAACGGCCCTCAGTGGGACGGCTACTCAAAAACCGTTCACTACGAAATCTCGGGCGCAGGGCGGATAGATTACCAATACAACGCTGCCTCAACTGAGGGAGAGCGAGGCGACCCGCACGGTGTTGTGAAGATCCTGATCATTGATCACAGCAGCCATTGAAGCCGAGGCGTCCTAAAACTACGTCGGCACGTTCGCCTGGGTCGCGTGCGGCGGACTCGGAGTCAATCCATCCGAAGGATGCTTCCCTGAGGAAGCTCGCGCTCGAGCCGGGACACGACCTCGTCCACCAGCGCGTTCTCAGCGTTTTCGACCGTCACCTTGACCCGATATCCGACCGATCGGTCGAACTCGGGATACGAGCCGATCGCCACCCGGGGGTGCTCGAGGGCGATGCGATCCAGGACGTGGGCGATCGCCGGTTCCTCGAGGCTCAAGTACAAGCTTCGCAGGCGCACCGGAACACCCTCGAGCCTTGGCAGGACGGCCTCGAGCTGGCGCTTGAACAACTGGGGGACGCCGGGCAGGAGGTACACGCCTTCGCACTGAAGAATCGGATACCAGATGCCTTCCCGCCACAGCAGCTCGGTGCCTTCGGGCGCTTCGGCCAGTCGAAGCGCTTCCGGGGTCAACGATTGACCGTAGTGGGACCGAACCATCTCCTCCAACGACCGAAGGCGGACGACCGGGCGCCCCAGGGCCAGCGCCACCGCGCGAACGGTGACGTCGTCGTGGGTCGGGCCGATCCCGCCGCTGGTGAAGACGTGGGAGGCGATCCCGCGGGCGTGCGCCACCGCACCGACGATCGCGTCGATCTCGTCCGGAACCACCGCCATCGAACGGAGCGCGATGCCCCGATCGCGTAGACGCCGCGCGAGCAGGGGCCCATTGAGATCCTGGATCTTGGCGGTGAGTACCTCGTTGCCGATGATCACCGCCGCTGCGCCGCGGCGTTCCATCGAAGGGACTCTACCTAAAAGTCGATCAGCGTACCCTTCCCAGCTCTTCGCGGATGGCTTTGAGCACCTCGGATGCCACTTCCTCCTCGGGCCGGTCGCCATTGAAACGCACGATCCGTTCCCGGTTCAGTAGGCTATTGATTGCGCTGTCATATTGCCGGCTCACCAGGCGCTGGCGATCGTCGCTCTCGAAGAGCTCCTCCGGGCCGCCCCGGCCAGCGCGCCGGTGTGCGGCGGTTTCCGGCGTCACGTCGAGGAAGAGGGTCAGGTCCGGGACGATCGCGGCCTCGTTGATCTTCTCCACCCAATCGATCGGGCAAGTCGCGCCCTGGTAGGCGAGCGATGAAAGCAGGTACCGGTCGCAAATGACCACTTCCCCCCGCTCGAGCGCGGGAAGGACCTCCGCCTCGAGGTGATCGAGTCGATCCGCGGCGAACAGCAGCGCCAAGGTCCGTTCGGTCAGCCGCCAGGGAGAGGCTGCCTGCCCCAACCGCCCCTTGAGCGCTTCACGGATGAGCGTGCCGATCGGGCCATCCGACGGCTCCCGCGTTTCCCAGACGCTGAGCCCCTCCGAGCGGAGGTTTCGCGCCGCCAGCGCCGCCTGGGTGGTGGTGCCCGAGCCATCGATGCCCTCGAGGACGACAAAGCGACCCTTCCAGGCTGCGGGGGTCATCGGGGCAGTTGAATAGAGGAATCGTCGATTCGAAGCGTTCGCCGCAAGGCCTTCAAAGACTCGAACCGCTCCAACTCTACCCTGAGGAGGCGTTTGCCCTTCCAGTATTGGCGAGCGGCATACGCGGCCAAGGCAAAGCAAACCGCGCCGGCGGCGGCGCCGAGGGTTGGGAATCGCACCGAATCGTAGAACAGCTTGGCGGCTGCGCCTGCGAAGATCACCGCCGCCAGGCTCGAGATGCCCGCGTGTGCGAAGTGGGTGATGCTGCGACGGGACTCGAGCTCCTTTTGCAGTCGCTCGAGCTCGACTCGAGCATCGTCCAGGGGATCGTTCAAAACGCCCCGAATGTAGTCAAGGTCGCCCGCCTGGTCGAGAACGATTCAGGTCAAAGCTCGATCGACCCGATCGGCACTCCGCAGGCGGTGCAGCGAACGCCGAGCCTGCCGGGCAGACCGCAATTGCGGCAGCGAGTAATCTCGTCGTCCACGCCTGCGATCGACGGCGGTCCCGCCTGCTTGAGATCGGTCGCCGGATCGGAGGCGACGGGCTCCTCCGGTTCGAGATTGCTAAAGGGATCGGAGTCAACGGACGCCGGCGCGGCAATGGCTGGGTCCGCGACTTGCGTCAGCCGCGTCAGTTCCAGGCCGGCGAGTGGCACCGAGGCGACGGCCGCCGTCGCTCCCGTGGGCGGGCCTGCAACCTGCGTCAGCCGCGTCGGTTCCAAACCGGCGAACGGAGCCGAAGCGACGGAAGCTGTAGCGGCGGTGGATGGGCCCGCGACTTGCGAGAGACGCGTCGGTTCCAGATCGGTGAGCCGGGCCGATGCGACAGACCCCGTCGCGGCCGTCGCTGGGTCCGCAACCGGCGGGAGGCGCGTCGGTTCGAAACCGGTAAGCCGGGCCGGGGCCACGGACGCCGGAGCCGCGGTCAATGGGCCCGAGCCCTGCGGGAGCCGCGTCGGTTCTAAACCGGTGAACGGAAGGACAGCCACCGGCGCCGCCGCCTCGGGCGCCAGCTGGATTCCGCACACGTCACACACGTTGCCTCGCTCTTGAACGTGCTCGCACAGTCGGCAGATCATCAGATGAAGATTATAAGGGCGTTCCGGAACCCCCGGTCATCGGGACGAAACGGACCGGCAAGAGGTTCTCGATGCGGATGCCGCCGTTCAAAAGCTGCTTTTCGACAAGCATCAGCTCCTGTGCGTCCGGCACCGCGCCTACAGGGGCGATCAACCTTCCCATCGGCGCCAGCTGGGCGAGAAGGGTATCCGGGATCTCGGCGGGCGCGGCGGTGAGAAGGACTCCCTGGAACGGCGCCGCCTCGGGCCAGCCGAGCGAGCCATCTCCTTCGCGCAGGTGGACATTGGTGATTTTGAGCCGCGCGAGCCGCTCCCGCGCCGCCTCGGCCAGCTCGGGGACGATCTCCATCGAAAACACTTCAACGCACAGGCGAGCGAGGACCGCGGTCTGGTAACCGGAACCGGTCCCAATCTCCAAGACCCGCTCGTCTCCGCGCAGCTTCAGCGCCTGGCTCATATAGGCGACGATGTAAGGTTGGCTGATCGTCTGTCCATACCCGATGGGAATCGGATTGTCCGAGGTCGATTCCTCCTGCGAAGCATCGGGGACGAAATCGGCGCGGCTCAGCGAAGCAATCGCATCGAGAACGCGCTCATCTTCGATTCCGCGCGCGCGAAGCAATTCAGCAAGCTGACGATCCCCCATAGCGGCCACCGCGCTCGCTTATACCGTCCCCCCGCACCAAAAGTCCTGCTTCACCTGCGAGGCACCCTTCATCCCACCCGGGCCAGCGCCAGGCGCCCCTCCCAGCGTTCTTCCAGCGCCTTGGCCAGGCCGCGATGCTCCGGCCGCGACAGCGTCGGATCGCGGCCGATGATCTCGCGAGCCTCTTCGCGCGCGAGCGAGAGCAGATCCCCGTCGCGCGCGAGGTTCGCCACCGCCAGCTCGGGCAGGCCGCTTTGCCGGGTTCCGAGAAACTCGCCCGGGCCGCGCAGCTCCAGGTCTTTTTCGGCGATCACGAATCCGTCGCAACTTTGCTCCATCACCGAGAGCCGGTCCGAGGCTTCTTTCGATTTGGCGTAGCCGGCGATGAGAAAACAGTGGCTCGCCGCCGCCCCTCGTCCAACCCGGCCGCGAAGCTGATGAAGCTGGGAGAGGCCGAATCGCTCCGCGCTTTCGATCGCCATCACCGTGGCGTTCGGGACATCCAGTCCCACCTCGACCACCGTGGTGCAGACGAGGATCTGGATGCGCCGATCCCGGAAGTCGCGCATCACCGCGTCCTTTTCCTCCTGCTTCAGCCGCCCGTGCAGAAGACCAACCTGGTGGTCGGGGAAGAGCGCTCGAAGGCGCTCCGCGCCCTGGGTCGCATCGGAAAGGTCGACCTTTTCAGATTCCTCGACCAACGGATGCACGACGTAGCACTGCCTTCCCTTGCCCAATTCCTCCGCCATCGCCTGGTAGACGCGCGGGCGCTGCTTCTCGATGAAGACGCGGGTGATGATCGGCGCGCGGCCGGGCGGAAGCTCGTCGATCACCGAGACCTCGAGGTCGCCGTAGAGCGTCATCGCCAGCGTCCTCGGAATCGGGGTTGCGGTCATCACCAGAACGTCCGGGCGATGTCCCTTGCTCATCAGCGCGTGCCGCTGGATCACCCCGAAGCGATGCTGCTCGTCGATGATCGCCAATCCAAGATTGTCGAAGCGAAAACCGGCGGTGATCAGCGCGTGCGTGCCGACCGCCAGCCGGACTTCGCCCCGGGCGATCCCTTCGCGGACCTCCCGCTTTTCTTTCGGGGCGCCGCCGGCGGTGACCAGGCCACAGCTGAAGCCCAGGGGGTTGAGCAACCGGCGCATCGTCTGGGCGTGTTGCTCGGCGAGGATTTCCGTCGGCGCCATCAGCGCCACCTGGTAGCCATCTTGAAGGGCGATCGCCGCAGCCACCATCGCCACCGCGGTCTTCCCGGAGCCGACATCGCCCTGGAGCAGTCGATTCATGGGCTCCGGACGCTGCATGTCCCGGCAGATCTCGCGCACCACCCGCGCCTGGGCCTCGGTGAATTGGAAGGGGAGCACGCCCTTGGCCTTCGCCAGCGCCTCCGTCCCGACCTTGAAGGGGATACCGGGCTGGGTCTTCACGCCTTGCCGGCGGATGCACAGCCCAAGTTGCAGAAAGAACAGCTCATCGAAAGCAAGCCGGCGGTGCGCGGCGCTCTGGTGCGCATTGAGCGAGTCGAGATCCTCGGTCTCGCGCGGGAAGTGAATGGTGTGGAGGGCGTCCGCGAGAACGACCAGGCCCAGCTTTTTGCGGAGCGTTTCCGGCAGCGGCTCCTCCATCGTCGAGGCGTAGCCCTCGGCGATTCGATAGGCGAGCGTTCGGAAGGAGCGCTGCTCGTGTCGTTCGAACCCCGGATAGATGGGAACGATCCGGTTGAAGTGAACCGGAGACGTGGGCGTGTCGTCGGCGGGCTCGACCTCCGGGTGCGGCATTTCCCGGCCGGTGCGCGAAGCGCGAACTTCTCCCGAGATCACCACCTGCTTTCCCAGCGGGAAACGGGCTTTGAGCCAGGGTCCGGTCTGGAAGAAGGTGGCCGCGATGCTGCCCGATGAATCGGCGATCACCGCGCGAAAATGGCGGCGCCCATTGCGGACCGGGATCTCTCCGGCCGCTTTGACAATGCCCACCACCACTCCCCGCTCGCCCGGTCGCAGCTGGGCGATCGTTTTCATCTTCCGGCGATCCTCGTAGCCGCGAGGAAGGAGAAAAAGAACATCGCCGGTGCGGTGCAGGCCTTTGCGGTTCAACGTCGCCACCAGCCTCGGGTTGATCCGCCATCCGATGTCTTTGAGCGGCTTCGCCAGGGGACCGGTGGTCGGCGCGATGGAGAGAAGGTTCGGCCGTTGGGTCTCGGTGGGAGACTCCGAGTGGCCGGTGGAGGGCTCCGTTTGCTCGCTGGAGGGCTCCGGTTCGGATTCCGCGGCGGCCGCTGGAGCTAAGTCCGACTGCAAGGTGATTGCGGTCAGCTCCTCGGGAAGCTCCACCCCCAGCCCGGCCATGCATCGAAGGACGCGCTGGAGCGACGCCTGGCGAACCTCGGGCCTTGGGTGATCGACGTTGCGCAGCTCGCGCTTGAAGGGAGCCAGATCGGCGGCGGTCAGCCCCTGCGACTTCGCGTCGGCCAGAGCCCGCTCCAGAGGAAGGCGCAGGTTTCGCACCGTGTCCAGTTGGGCGAAATCGCGCTGACACGCGTAGCGAAAAGGGCCGAGGAGCGGGGTGAACGGGTTCGGAGACAACACGGCGGACCTCGGCAATCTATGCGCCGGCGCTGACAGGGCGGATCAGCGCAAGATCACGAGTTTGCGTCGCCCATTCCCTCGTCCGGCGGCGGTTCAAACCGCAGTTCTGCGATTTCGTACTCGCGTGCGCCGGAGGGGCTTTGCACGGTCGCCACGTCGCCGACCTGTTTGCCAATCAAGGCCCGGGCCAGCGGCGAGGTGACCGAGATGTGTCGCTTTTTCAGATCCGCCTCAAACTCTCCAACGATTTGGTACGTGACTTCTTTATCGGTCTCCTGGTCGATGAGGACGACGGTGGCACCGAAAATGACTTTGTCGCCGGTGAGCTTGGAGATGTCGATCACGTCGACCCGGGTCAGCCAGTCCTCCAGGTCATGAATCCGACCCTCGATGTGGGCCTGCTTCTCCTTGGCGGCGTGGTATTCCGAGTTCTCTCTTAAGTCTCCGTGTCCCAGGGCGACGCCGATTTCCTTGCTGATCCGGACGCGGTCGACGGTCTTGAGCTGTTTGAGCTCCGTCTTGAGCTTTTTCAGTCCGGAGGGGGTTATGGGAACCTTGTCGGCCATGGGAGCGCGTATTTCTGGGGCATAAACCACATCTGCGGACGCGTGCAAACCTCCAAGTTGGGTTACGCTGGTGCCGTGCTTTCGGTAAAGGAAATCCAGAGTCTTGCCGCCTCGCTTTCCGAAGCCCAGTTCAAGACGCAGATGGGGCCGTTCGCGCTGATCCAGCGCCCGCCCCCGATGCTCGAGCGCTCGGACGATGTCGCCGGCACCGGAAAGGCTCACCCCGAGAAGATGTCCCAAACCGTTCTTTCCCTGCTCTTCGAATTTGAAGATCTCGCCGTCGCCACCCTCCCGCCGCTCAAGGGGATCGATGAGCTCAGCGTCGGGCGGCAGCCGGACTGCGATCTGATCATCGAGGATTCCTCGGTGTCGAAGCGGCACGCCATTTTGAGATGGAACGCGGAGCAGAGGCGCTGCTCGGTTGCCGATCTGGGATCCAGCAACGGCACCTTCCTCAATGCTTCGACCGGGGTCGATCGCGAAACGGTGCTCCGGGACGGAGACATCCTCAGCTTCGGGGATGCGCAATTCTGGTACCTGCTCACCGAAACGCTCTACGGAAAACTCTCCCGCCCCGGGGCGGGATCGAAGAGCAGCTAGAGCAACCGACCCGACCGATGCGCGCCGTGCTCTGCATTCGCATCGCCCTGCTCCTGGCAGGAAGTCCCGTCCCCGATGCGGGCCTTGACGCCGACTCCGAGATTTCGGCGGTGCGGTCTCGGGCGAAGACGTACTTCGCCGACCTGCTCGCGCAGCGAATTCCCGAGGTCGTGGAACAATCGGAGATTCCCTTCTACCTCGAAGGCCGCAAGGTCGGCTCTCGCACCGAGCTCGCTTCGAAGTGGGCGCAAAACCTGGCGGACAAACGGCTGGATCTGTTGGCGCTCTATGGGATCGAGATTCTCACCCCATCCGAGATGCTCAAGCGCCATGGCGATCCGCCGAGTCGCCTGTCCACCCTGCCCTGGCGCAGGCCGAGGACCTATCTCGCGGTGGCGAACATCTCCGGCCGACCGACGATCGCCGTATTTCATCGAAGCGCCGCCGGTTGGCGCGTGGCGGGATTCACCGACTAAAGGCAGCGGTCAGGCCTTCAGGCTGGCGGAAAACTCCTTCAGCCGCGCCAGCCCCTTTTCGATCGTCTCCCGAGACGTGGCGAAGCTCATCCGGATGTGCCTTTCAGCGCCAAACGGCTGACCCGCGACCACTGCCAGACGAAAATCATCCAGCAGGATGTCGGCCAGCTCGATCGAGCCGGCGAACCGCCTACCCTTGTACCGTCGCTCGAGCACTTCTTGAACGCGCGGGAAAGCGTAGAAAGCGCCCTCGGGCGTGGAGCAACTGAAGCCCTCGATCGAATTGAGCCCCTGAACGATGATGTCCCGGCGCGCCTTGAACTCCGCCACCATGCGGTCGGTGCTCTCTTTTGGACCCTGCAGCGCGGCAAGCGCCGCTTTTTGACCGAGCGAGGACGGACTGGACGTCGCCTGATCCTGGATCAGCGTCATCGCCGCGATGATTTCCCGGGGGCCGGCGGCATATCCCATTCGCCATCCCGTCATCGCATAGGCCTTGCTCATCCCGT
>WNFF01001642.1_pt1 | contig 28485 bp, 24 predicted proteins | sample 5400441 | NCBI WGS metagenome assembly WNFF01 (sample SAMN13153345, study PRJNA577476) | soil metagenome | isolation source: 120 cm saprolite under Douglas fir tree site 2 hole 3 replicate 1 | place: USA:California | collected 2015-04-18
CCGATGCGCTGGCCTACCTGCGGGCGGGCGGCCGATCGGCGACGCTCAACTGCGGCTACGGCCACGGATTCTCCGTGCTTGAGGTCATCGATACGGTCAAACGCGTGTCGGGCGTGGATTTTCGTGTCGATCGCGCGGGTCGGCGGCCCGGCGATCCGGCGCAGATCGTCGCCCGGTCGGATCGCGCCCGCGAATTGCTCGGCTGGCAGCCGCAATTCGACGACCTCGCAACCATCGTGACACACGCCCTCGCCTGGGAGCGCAAGCTCGGCACGCTGCAGAATTGACGATCGGCCGCGTGCGAAGGCATCAGGATCAAAAAGCCCGTTACGGCAAGCGCCGCGACGGCCGGCGGGCTTGATCCTCAAATTCCCTAGTAAGAAAGTAGGTTATCAAATACCGTTTGACGGTGCTCCGCTACCGCTTTCATGCCCTGCAGGTCCGGCAAAGCCCGGTGGCGAACTGAGAACAGGGAAATTAACAGGGAATTTAAGTGAATCTTTACGATTTTTCGACCGTTTTGGCGATTTCAACGCCAATTCGTGCAGCAATTCCAGTGTGTTGCACCCGCTTTCCCTGTTGCGCACCGAACAGGGAATTTTTCGCGCGGAAACAGGGAATATCTTTGCGCGGAACCAGGAATTTTGCAGCGTCCAGTTTCATCGTATCCCGCTCCGGCTGCATGACCAGGATGGTGTCGCGATCCTCAGGGGTCGCAGGAGTTTCGCCAAATCCCGTCGGGGCGGTGACCGATGGGGCTCCGTTTCAGCGGCAGCTTGCCCTCGCGAACCCAGACGACGAAACGAGCACAACGCTACAACCCTTGTCCGGCGCGAGCCCGCATCTGGCAGCGGATTTAACTTATTAAGAATAGCGGCCTATTCCTATATTGTCAACCTGATCTCGCATACAGCCGGTGGCTTTGCCCCGGATACTGGCGCCGAGACGCCGAAAAGCGCCGCCGGGTCCTTTTTCATCTGCACGTCGTTTCTGTACCTCAAAGGTTGCGCCAAATCAGCGCCCTGCATTCGCGCGGCGGGGTCCGCTTACTAAGGTCTACCGGCTGTGCAGGAGACATGCCGTCGACGTGGGCGGCAGGTCTGAGTCTGACCCGTTGCAGAAGCCACTTTTGCAATGCAGCACAAGTATGAGGATGACATGCCCGATCTTACTGTAGCTGCCAAAACTTAAGGCACCGAGCGAGCGCGACTATGGGACCTTCGGCTTGATTGTTAGATCGCGCACCACGCTCTCAAGACTCTGTTCGTATGCGTCGTGATCCTTCCAGCGCCGGAAGTCACCAATGTGTCGTTGGTCGCGTAGCTTGCGTGCCCACGGCTCCGTTGTTTTCATCACCGCGTCATCGATGCGGACCGGGAACAGGACAGTTTGTTTTCTTTCCCGTTCTTCCGCGAAGGCCTTCTGTACTTCATCTTCAACCCAGTCGCTGTTGATAGCATTTTCCGAGAGGATGAGCAGCAGCTTGTCTCGCAGCTTAATCGCCTCATCGATGGCGTCCCAAATCTTCGCGCCGATCAGCAAATCATGTGGCGCAAACCAGCAGCGCACTCCCTTGTCTTGCAAGTCAGCGCAGAGACGCTCTGCAAACTTCTGATCTTTGCTCGAGTAGCTGATGAAGCAGGAATAGTGCTGGATGGCTTGGTTCAAAAGCGCAGGCAGGTACTCAATCAAGCTGTCCGGCAGTCCGACCCCGCGAAGAAACGGAAGCGGCAGTGGACCGGACCGTTCGAAGGTTCGATGGTCGATGATGCTCGGCCCTTTGTGGATACCCGGTGACGCCGCTGAGATCAACGTCGGCGAAAACAGTCCCAAACAACCGCACGCTGCTCAGGTCGGCGCCGTTCAGGCGCGCGCTGCTCAGGTTCGTACTGGTCAAGTCTGCGTTGCGGAGGCGAGCGCCGCGCAGGCGGGCGCTGCTTAGGTTGGCGCGGAACAGATCAGCGCCGCTCAGGTTGGCGTTGAACAGGTAGGCACACTCCAGGAAGGCGCCGCGCAGGGAGGCGCTGCTAAGGTCGGCACCGCTCAGGTCGGCGTCCTCTAGGTTGGCGAGGCGCAGGTCGGCGCCGCTCAGGTCGGCGCCCTGTAGGTCTGGGCCAAATCGCTCCATCATCCATCGGGAGCGCCGCCACGCATTCCATTCGTCGACATTTTTCTTGAGTCTCGACACGTCCTCTGGATCGGCCACGGCAGTCCCTCGACTTTGTTTGCAGTGGGCCATCGTGCTTGGAGAGAGCGCCGCCATCAGTCGGACGCGTCGTTCCCCGCTTCAGCGTACACAGTCCCTGCGCTCGCACGCGAGGCCCGTGGAATCGCATGAGGCCATTATGCAAAATTTTTTCAAAGTGTTCGCGAAGTATCCAACCCCGATTTCGGCTGTCACCTCTCGATTGTTGTTTGCGGCGCATGATTCCGCAGGTGGCCCATGGCCGCCCCCGCCCGGTCAGCCCAGCACAGGTCCGGTTACCGGGGTGCAGCAGCCTCCTGCCACGCAGACAACCGACATTCGCAACATTGACCTTCCGCCCCCTTTCCGTCTAGTCGGCACGTCACGGAGGCCGCCTGCACGGTTCGCCGCCCACGCGACAGTTGAAACGCCGCTTTAGTCAGTCCACATTTGCCTTGGCGGATTCGCACCCGGCGTTGGGAATTTCTGGTGTCATGCTGTCATGACGAAGCTTCTCGAACGAGCCCTAGAGGCTGTGCAGGCGCTGCCACCCGAAGCACAGGACGATCTTGCGCGTCTTCTGTTGCAACTGACGGGCGACAACGAGCCCGTTGTCGAACTGACGCCGGAGGAAGCCGCAGACCTCGATGCATCGCTTGCTGAGGCCGATCGTGGCGAGTTCGCCACGGACGAGGAAATTCGCGCCATTTGGGCGAAGTGCCGGCTTTGAGACTTCGTTACACTCGGCGGGCCTCGATCGATCTGGCTCGCATTGTCCAATACCTCAACGAGCGATCCCAGCAGGGCGCGCGCGAAGGCTCATTGACCTTCCGCCCTTCACCGTCTATTCGGCGCAGGGGCCTGCTTGCCGGGTCCGGCCGGCCCCGGCCCATTCACCTCCAGTCAGAAGATACCCAATGAGCGCAGACGCCTCCCGCTTTGTCATCCCGCCCCCGCCCCAAGCCGCGCTTGCGATCGCCGGCAGCGATCAGTTGTTTCCGGTGCGCCGGATCTGGTGCGTCGGCCGCAACTATCTGGAGCACATCAAGGAAATGGGGCAGGACGAGCGCGAGCCGCCGTTCTTTTTTTCCAAGCCCGCCGACGCCGTCGTGCCGGACGGCGCGACAGTGCCATATCCGTCGCTGACCAAGGACCTGCATCATGAGGTTGAACTCGTGGTGGCGCTCAAGGGCGGCGGCCGTTTCCTCAAGGCCGCGACCGCGAACGACCTGATCTGGGGCTACGGCGTCGGCATCGACCTCACCCGCCGCGACCTCCAGATCGCCTCGCGCGACATCAAGCGGCCGTGGGAAATCGGCAAGGCGTTCGATTCATCCGCGCCGTGCGGCCCGCTCGCGTCGGCTGCGAAGACCGGCCATCCGGCCAAGGGCCGCATCACCCTCAAATGCAATGGCCAGCTCCGCCAGGACGGCGATCTGGCGCAGATGATCTGGAACGTCCCGGAGGTGATCGAGAAGCTGTCCGAGATGGTCGCGCTCGCCGCCGGCGACATCATCATGACCGGCACCCCCTCGGGCGTTGCCGCAACCGTCGCAGGCGACAAGCTTGAATGCGAGGTCGAGGGTGTCGGCAAGCTTACGGTGACGATGGGGCCGGCGTTGAAGTGAAGCGCGGGTGTCTCGCCCGCTTTTCACGGACCCGTAGCCCGGATTGAGCGCAGCGAAATCCGGGAATGTCTATCAATGCGGCCACGTCGCCCCCGGGTTTCGCTCCGCTCAACCCGGGCTACGGAGCGGCGCGAGACGGTCGCGCTCTCGTGCTCGCAGCTACTTCTTCTCGTAAGCCGCCATGAAGGTCTTCACCGCGATCCCCACCACGTGCTCGATTCGCTCCGCCGACGGCGGCGGTCCGAAATTCAACATCACGGGCTTGAGCATCGTTGCGTGGCAGGACTCCATGAACTGCGCGGCCGCAACCTCGGGATCTTCCATCACCAAGCGTCCGGCCGCAACCTGCGCTTCCAAATAAGCGCGCACTTTGGCAAGGCCCACGGCCGGGCCGGTTTCATAGAATATCCGGCCGGCATTCGGCTTGCGCTCGGCAATCGCGAAAACGGTGCGGAACGTCGAGAGGCGTTCTGGCACACACAGTGCCTTCACAAAGGCTATGCCCATGCGCGTGAGGGTGCCAGCCACATCCGGGTCTCTCGCATCTAAGTCGAAAACGCCTTCCGCCTGGAGCACGCATTCCTTTTCGACGATGGACTGGAACAGCTCGTCCTTATCCTTGAAGTAAACATAAAGGGTCCCCTTCGAGACGCCGGCGGCCTTGGCGATCTCGCCCATGCTCGCGGCGTCAAATCCGAGCACCCTGAAGACGATGCGCGCCCCCTCGATGATTTGGCGCCGTTTGGCGCTGTCGTCGGTCTCTTCGACCGGGCGGTCGAGGACAAGGGGGGCGGCGATCATTCAATGCTCCTTCTCAAGGCTCGCGGTTCGTTGGGGTCATCTACTAAAGACCAATATGGACCACTTCGAAACTTTTTTCAATGACTGAACCGTTCGGTCATTGACACGGACTGTCGCGGGGTCTATTAAATTGACCGAACGGTTCAGTCAAAAGGAGTGGAGACCATGTTGCGACGCAGCAAAGCCAAGGAGGCCTCTAAACTTACCATAGTACCGCACGTGGACGCGGATTCTGCCGTAGCAGGCGCACCAGAACACGGTCAGAGCGAGAGCAGAGGGCCATCGCTGCCGGTGGTTGCGCCAACCCTCACCGCGGCGCCCGCGACAAGTGCGCTCAAAGCAAACCGCACACGCGTCATCATGGGCGTGGCGGCGGCAGCGCTGCTCGCGGCGGCCGGCTGGCTTGGTTACGACTATCTGACCGCGGGCCGCTTCATGGTTACAACCGACGATGCCTACGTCCGCGCCTACAACACGACATTGGGCGCGAAGGTCTCGGGCTATGTCTCGGAATTTCCGGTCGAGGACAATACGAAGGTTCAGGCGGGTGACGTCATCGCCCGCATCGACGACGGCGATTATCGTCTGGCCGCCAACGCTGCGCGCGACAAGATCGCCACCCAGGAGGCGACGATTGAGCGCTTCGACCGGCAGATCGACGCGCAGCGAGCAAACGTTGAGCAGACACGGGCTCAACTGGTTTCGGCCCAGGCCGCAAAGAAACGGATGCAATCCGAATTCGAACGGCAGCAGGCTTTGGCCGGCAAGGAATTCGCCACCCGGCAAACGCTCGAACAGTCGATTGCCAACCGCGACCAGGCCAATGCTTCCGTGCAGAGCGCCGAGGCCGCGCTCGACAGCGCCATCGCCGGCGTCGATGTCATGCAGGCGCAACGGAAGGAAGCCGTCCGCACCCTTGAAGAGCTCAAGACTGCGCTCGCCAAAGCCGAACGCGACCTGTCCTTCACGGAGATCCGTGCGCCGGTCGATGGCGTGATCGGAAACCGCGCCGCACAGGTCGGAGATTTCGTGCAGACGGGGCAGCGCATCGCGGCGCTGGTGCCGCTGTCGGACGTCTTCATCGACGCCAATTTCAAGGAAACGCAGCTTGCCCGGCTGCAGCCCGGACAGCCGGTGTCGATCAAGATCGATGCCTTGCCCGATCAGAAGGTCGACGGCGTTGTGGCGAGCGTTTCGCCGGCTTCCGGCTCGGTGTTCTCGCTGCTGCCACCCGACAATGCGACGGGCAATTTCACCAAGATCGTGCAGCGTCTTAGCGTGCGCATCCGGGTTCCGGCCGATATCGCCGAGCGCGGCGCACTGCGGCCGGGCATGTCGGTGGTCGTCGCTGTCAACACCAAGGCCGGTGCGGTCGCCTCCGTCGCCACACAGACTCGCACTGCTGCGAACTGAAAACGGAGGTAGCGATGGACTCGCCCGCCAGCGCTGCAGAGCGCATCGACCCTCGTCGAATGATCGCCTTCATGGCGATGTGTTTCGGCATGTTCATGGCTCTGCTCGACATCCAGATCGTGTCGGCATCGCTGTCTGAGATTCAGGCGGGCCTTGCCGCTTCGAGCGATGAAATTCAGTGGGTGCAAACCGCTTATTTGATTGCCGAGGTGGTGGCAATCCCGCTGTCCGGCTTTCTGTCCCGCGCACTCGGGACGCGTACGCTCTTTGCCGTGTCATGCGCAGGCTTTACCTTCGCGAGCTTCATGTGCGGCATCACCTCCTCGATCGACAGCATGATCGTCTGGCGCGCCATCCAGGGCTTCATCGGCGGCGGCATGATTCCGACCGTTTTCGCCTCCGCCTTCACGGTGTTTCCGAAATCGCGCCAGAACATGGTAACGCCGATCATCGGATTGATCGCGACGCTGGCGCCCACGGTTGGCCCCACTGTCGGGGGCTATCTCACCGAAGCGCTGTCGTGGCACTGGCTGTTCTTCATCAATGTCATTCCCGGGATCGCCGTTACGGCGGCGGCGCTGGCGCTGATCGATTTCGACAAGCCGGACTATTCGTTGCTCGATCACTTCGACTGGTGGGGCCTGATCGCCATGGCGGGTTTTCTCGGCGCCCTCGAATATGTGCTGGAGGAAGGTCCCCGCAACGACTGGCTGCAGGACGACGCCATTGCGTATGCGGCGATCTTCTCAGCGCTCTCAGCGGTCGCGTTTTTCTATCGCGCCTTCACGGCGCCCGCGCCGATCGTCGATCTGCGCGCTTTTGGCAACCGTAATTTTGCGATCGGCAGCATGTTTTCGTTCGTGCTCGGGATCGGGCTTTACGGGCTGACCTATCTCTATCCGGTCTATCTCGCGCAGGTGCGCGGCTACAATTCGCTGATGATCGGCGAGACCATGTTTGTCTCCGGGCTCACAATGTTCATCGCCGCGCCGGTCGTCGGGCAGCTGGTGACGAAATTCGACCCGCGCTTGGTGTTGATGGGAGGATTCCTGGTGTTCGCGCTCGGCACCCTGGAGATGCATTATGTGACGAAAGACTGGGATTTCTGGGAGCTGTTCTGGCCGCAGATCTTCCGCGGCGTCGGATTGATGTGCGCCATGGTGCCGGTCACCAACGCCGCGCTTGGCACGCTGCCGCTCGACCGGGTGAAAAACGCCTCCGGCCTGTTCAATCTCACCCGCAATCTTGGCGGCGCCATCGGGCTCGCGGCGCTCAACACCATCGTCAATGACCGCATGGACCTGCATCTGGCGCGACTGCACGACGCGGCGAACTGGTCGCGCGGTCCGGCGACCGAGATGCTTGCAACGCTCACCGCGCGCTTTCATGACTTCGGCAGCAGCGCCCCGGCCATGGCGCTCAAGCAGATGTCCCTGATGGCCCGTCGTGAGGCGACCGTGATGAGCTTTTCCGACGTGTTCCTGCTGCTGACGGTTCTGTTCGTCGGCCTTGCAGCGCTCGGCATCGTCATGAAGCGTCCGGCGGTTCCGGCGGGCGCTGCCGCCGGGGCGCATTAGTTAGAGCGGATTTCCGACATTCGGCGTGATGGCCGGGCTCGTCCCGGCCAGGCCCCCACCCTACCCTCCCCCGCACGCGGGGGAGGGAGGGTGGGGGCCACCGCGCGGTACTGCCGCACACGGGCAACCGTATCGGAGCTATTGAGTTTCATATGCAAAGGCTGGGGTGCGTATCCTGACACGGAATGGGCACCATGATAGGCAAAATGATGATCGGATTGGCCGCGGTAGCGATTGTCTCGGTCGCAACAACCGCAACAACGATGAGTGCATCCGCTCAAACGGTGAGTGCATCCGCTCAACAAAAAAGGATCACAGCAGCAATACCAAAGCAGGTGTGCGAGACGTTGACCATAAGTACTCAGAATTGGGGGCAGCAAACCGTGCAATTGTGCGGCCCCCCTGGCGGACCTCGCGGCCAGGCCACCATCAAACAGCGCCAAATGAAAAGCCAATGACTCGGCTGACGGCCGAGACCATTGGGCGTGCCCCGCTGAGCGAACGGCAACAATGTACCTGAGACAAACTCTCCGGCAGTCACAGCGGAGAGTTTGTATAGCCGGGACTTCAACCTCCCTTGGCGGGCAGCACGTGCGGCTTGCCGACCACAGTGACGAGCATGCCGGCCTCAAGCAGACGCTTGGAGACCCGCTTGACGTCCGCCATCGTCACGGCGTCGATGAGACCGTTACGCTTGTCGATATAGTCGATGCCGAGGTCATCAAGCTGGATTAGCGCTAGTTGCTCAGCGATCTTCGTCGACGTATCGAAGCGCAACGCATACGACCCGGTGAGGAACGATTTCGCCTTGGCAAGTTCTTCGTCGGTCGGACCGGTTTCCGCCAGCTTTCGGATCTCCGCCTGCATCACTTCAAGGGCCTGGTCGGTGCGATCGGACCGGGTCGCGGTGCCGCTCAGGAACAGCGCCGTGTAGTCGAGCGGCATCACCGCGCTGTAGACCGAATATGCAAGACCGCGCGCCTCGCGCACCTCCTTATAGAGCCGGGAGGAAAATGCGCTGCCTCCGAGGATATGGTTCAGCACGAAGGCCGCCATGAAATCCGGGTCCTTGCGCAGGATGCCGGCCCCTCCGATGATCAGCACGGATTGCGGCACGTCGAGGTCGATCGCAATTTTTTGTCCCAGTCCTTGCGGGCTTGCGTTGGCGACCGGCGAAAGCGCACTCTGCGCCGGGAGGCCGCCGAACACGCGATCGATCAGCGTGCCGGCGGCCGCGGCATCGATGTTACCTACGATGGCGATCTTGAGGTTGTCGCGGGCGAGGACCTTGCGTACGAAGGCCCTGAGATCTTGGGCCGTAATGGCTGGGACCGATTCCAAGGTGCCGCGCGGCGGACGCGCGTAGGGGTGGCCCGCGAATGCGGTTGCCCACCAGCGCTGGCTGGCGAGTTCGTTCGGGCTGGTGGTCGCTCGTCGCAACCCCGACAAAGTCTGCTCGCGTATGCGCTCCACATCGTCGGCGTCGAAACGGGGCGCCGTCAGCGCAAGCTTGAGCAAGTCGAACGCCTCATCCTGGTTCTCGGTCAGCGTACGCAGCGACCCGGACACATAGTCGCGAGTCGCCGTAAAGCCGATCTCGATCGCCATGGCTTCCAGCCGTTCGTGGAAGCTCTTTGAATCGATGTCGCCGGCGCCTTCGTCCAACAATGCCGCCGCCATGGTGGCGACGCCCGGCTTTTCGGGCGGATCCTGGGTTGCGCCGCCCTTGAAAGCGAAATCAAACGCGATCAAAGGCACCGAAGGCTCCCGCACCAGCCAAGCCGTGAGGCCGCCCGGGCTGACGATGCGTTCGATCTTGGTGGCGCCGGCAGAAAGCGGAAACGCCGCGAGCGCGCCCACAAGCACAAGCGTGGCCAAAACAGCGCGTGTCCCGATGAGGTTCATCCACTCTTTGCGCGTCACCCGCGGGCTTGACCCGCGGGTCCATCTTCTCGGCGTGAAGATGGATTGCCGGGTCAAGCCCGGCAATGACGCTACAGCGCGCAGCAGACAATGGCGAAGAGCGAGGCTCACGAGCGCTTCTCCTGATTTCCGGGCAGTTCCTTGACGAGATAGCCGGTCACGGAGCGGCGCTTGTCAAGCCACGTGCGCGCGGCATTTTTCACGGCCTCGGGCGTCACGGCGCGCAGCCGCGCAGGCCACGAGCTGACCTTTTCGGCGCTGCCGCCCGAAGTCAAGGCGGCCCCATACCAGCGCGCCATGGTGGCCTGATTGTCGGCTGCGTAGACCGCGTCCGCGATCAAGCGCGTCTTGGCGCGTTCGAACTCGGCGGCCGTGATGCCGCTTTCGGCAATCTCGGAAATGACGGCATCGATCGCCGCCTCGACAGTCGCGAAGGTGACGCCCGGCAGCGGGCTCGCAAACACCCCGAAGCGGGTCTCGTCCAGCGCGGTCCCTTGATACCAGCCGCCCGCGCCGGTCGCGACGCGCTGCTCGACCACCAGCGCGCGGTAGAGCCGGCTGGTTTCGCCGGCGCCAAGCGCCTGGGCGAGAATTTCGAGCGCTTCCGATTCTCCGGGCTTGGCGGTGCTTGCCGACGGCACCAGGTAGCTGCGCTGGAGGCTCGGCTGGGCGACACGGGCGTCCGCCATCGTCAGCTGGCGCACTGCGACCGGGATCGGCTCCTGCGGCCGCGCCCGCGCCGGGACTTCGGCGACGCGCGCCACCTTGCCGTAGGTCTTCTCAGTGAGCACCTTGACCTCTTCGCCGGTGACATCGCCGGCAACCACCACCACGGCATTGTTCGGCGTGTAGAAGCGCCGATAGAACGCCAGCGCGTCTTCGCGGTCGAGCTTCTCGATTTCCTGGCGCCATCCGATCACCGGCCGTCCATAGGGATGGTTGAGGAAGAGCGCCGCCGCGACCTGCTCGCCGATTCGCGCGTCCGGACTGTTGGCGACCCGCATGTTGAATTCCTCAAGCACGACATCGCGCTCGGGCAGCACATTGAACAAGGCCGGTCATGCGGTCGGCCTCGAATTCCATCACCAGCGGCAGATACTCCTTGGCAATGCGCTGGAAATAGGCCGTGTAGTCCGCCGTCGTGAAGGCGTTCTCCTGCCCCCCGATGGTGGCAAGCGTCTGCGAGAATCGCCCCGCCGGGTTCTTGGCGGTGCCCTTGAACATCAGATGCTCAAGAAAATGCGCGAGGCCCGACTTGCCCGGCGTTTCATCCGCGGACCCGACCTTGTACCAGATCATATGGGTCACGACCGCGGTGCGGTGATCCGGGATCACCACGACCTCGAGCCCATTCGGCAGCGTGAAGTTGGCGACCTCGGGCCCTGCCGCGGAGGCGTTGCCAATTTGAAATGCGAGTGCGAGCGCGGCGATCAGCCCACCTGCAGGCACATAGGCGCGTGCCGCGACCGCGGCGAAGGTAAAGACCATGCGGATAGACCCCAAGCGCGTCAAGAACGGATGAGAAAGGCTTATTTCGCGACGAAGCCCCCACCCTACCCTTCCCCGCTTCCGGGGGAGGGTAGGATGGGGGCTGGTGCGGACGCCATGAAACCTGCCGCGCGGCGACACGGCGCCGATCATTTGTCGACCGTCTCGACTTGGCGATCTACCGCTCCGCGTTGTTGGGCCTTGGCCTTCTCGGCCTCGGCTTTGGCGTTGATGCCATAGGGTTGATTTGCCGACGGCGTGCGATAGCCGCGCGGCGGGTCGGTCAGATAATTACGAGACGGCTCACGAGCAAATGTGGCGGTCTCGATATCCTTTTCCCCCGTGAAGGTGTTGCCGAGGTGAAGGATGCTGTTCCAAAGCCCTCCCGTATAACCGAGCTGGCTCGGTGTCATTTCCGGCGAATGGTCCGGGCCTTCACTTGTTTTCATCGCCGGCTTGTCGGTCCGGCCGGCCGCCAATTCGCTCGGCTTGAGTGGATCCCCGGCTTTGTAAGCGTCATAAGGCTTGCGCTCTGCCTTCGCCTTTCGTGCAGCAGCACGTTTTTTTTCGTCCGCGTCGGCCGGCCACGCGGGATTGTTCACCGTGAGCGAACCGGCTGCGACCGGCGGCGGCAAATCGCGGCTCGGCGGCACCACCAGCGGCGGCCGCTCCTTGTATTCGATGCCCGCCTCCTGGCCGTTGCGCAGCCCGATGCCGCGCAGTAACCCTTTGATAAACTTCGTGTCTGCCCAGTCGTCATCTTCATCATCGCCCGCAAAGACGACGGTGCCGCCCGCGACCACCAGGACGATGCCGAAAGCCGCGCACAATGCGGCACGGAAGAATTTACGGTTTCGGTTTTCTCGAGGCATGCCGATTTCCCATAAAAGTGGGTTGCCCCTCCCCTACCCTCGCTGCAGGGCGGGGGGATGGGGAAGCGTTACGTCGCGACGTGCGGTACCGAACCCGTGACTCATGCACACTGCACCGAATCACGGCCGTATCGAAGCTGTCGCCTTGCGACTTCAGTCCCTTAAGGCCCCTGCACGCGTCTATCGTGTTATATCAGGGCACTTTTGCGGCATCTTGCAAGAACAAAGATTCCCACAGGAGCCCGATCACGCCGGCGACGATCGCCGCATCGGCAATATTAAAGACATACCACTCGAAGGTCCAGGTCGGCGCGGTGATATGAAATAGGACAAAATCCATCACAGCGCCGTGCATCGCGCGATCAATCGCGTTCCCGATCGCGCCGCCCATGATCAGTCCCAGCGCCACGCCCGCCAGGCGCGAACGGGTTTGCGCCAGCCAGATCAGGAGAAGCGCGACCGCGGTCACCTTAAGGCCAAGCAACACCCATTGCCAGAGCGGACCGCTCTCTTGGAACAGACCGTAGCTGATGCCGGTGTTCCAGGCCAGCACCAGGTCGAGAAACGGCGTGACGGGCACCCGGGCTCGCCCGGTCAGGCCGAACCCGTACAGCAGCCACAGCTTTACAGCCTGGTCGACCGCGGCCGCTGCGACCGCGGCCGCAACGCCCAGCCGGAAGGGCGCTGCGCCGAGGAAGGCCGGTACCGCCATTGACCTTACCCGGCAGCGGCGTGAGCCGCGTCCCATTCGCGCAGCGCGCGGGCGTCGCGCGGCGTCACGTCGGGATAGTCCGGGTCGGCCCCGACATCGGGCTGGATCCGCCACGACCGGGCGCATTTGACGCCCTCGGCGCGGCGGAATTCGACCGCAACCCCCGGCACATCATCGAGGCGAAATGCCGCCGCCGGCCCCTCCCCGGACGTGACGGTCGCACCCGATGTAATGGCGATCTCCGCCATGCCGATCTCGCCGTGCTCGCCGGCCAGCTCCATCGCGACGGTGCGCCGCAGCGCCGGATCGGAAATGTAGATCGCCGGCGCCGCTTCGAGACTCGAGCCGATTCGTTTATCGGCGCGCTCGATCTCCAGTGCGCCGGTGACGACCCGGCGCACGCGCCTGATGTCGCCCCAGACGCGTGCCAGCGTGTCGTCGCGCCAGGCGGCGGGAATTTGCGGAAAGCCTTCGAGATGCACCGATCCGGCATCGTTGCCATAGCGGGACAGATAAGCCTCTTCGGCCGTGAAGCACAGCATCGGGGCGAGCCAGATCACGGTGGCGCGAAAGACTTCCTCGATCACCGTCAGGCAGGCCTTGCGGGTGACCGAGGACATCGGCTGGCAATAGAGCGCATCCTTGCGGATGTCGAAGTAGAAGGCCGAGAGATCGACGGTCATGAACTGGTTGAGCGACGCGAAGATGCGCTTGAAATCGAATTCGGCGTAATTCTTGCGCACGCTCTCGTCGAGTTCGCTCAGCCGATGGAGAACGTATCGTTCGAGGCCCGGCATGTCGGCGTAAGCGACGCGATCCTCGTCGCGGAAATGGGCGAGATTGCCGAGCATCCAGCGGATAGTGTTGCGCAGCTTGCGGTAAGTGTCGACCGTGGTCTTGAGAATCTCCGGCCCGATGCGCAGGTCGTCCGCATAGTCGGAGGCGCAGACCCACATGCGCAGGATATCGGCGCCAGAGGATTTGATGACATCCTGCGGCGCGACCGTATTGCCGAGCGACTTCGACATCTTGCGGCCGTGCTCATCGAGCACGAAGCCGTGGGTGAGAACGACGTCGAACGGCGCAACACCACGGGTGCCGCAGCTCTCGATCAGCGAGGAGTGGAACCAGCCGCGGTGTTGGTCGGAGCCTTCCAGGTACATGACGGTATCCGGCCCGCCATCCCGGCGGCGGCGGATGCCGGCGAGTGAAGGGAAGTGCTTCGGATCTTCGAGCACGAAGGCGTGAGTCGAGCCCGAATCGAACCAGACATCGAGGATGTCATCGACCTTGTGCCAATCCTCGTTTGCGAGTTCGCCGAGAAAGCGTTCGCGCGCCCCCCTCGCATACCAGGCGTCGGCGCCCTCGCGCTCGAAGGCGTCGGAGATGCGGGCGTTGACGCGTTCGTCGTGGAGGATTTCGACGTTGCCGTCGCCCTTCTCGCGCACGAACACGGCGATCGGCACGCCCCAGGCGCGCTGGCGCGAGATGACCCAATCGGGCTTGGTCTCGATCATGCCGGTGATGCGGTTCTCGCCCTGCGGCGGCACCCAGCGGGTCTCCCGGATGGCCTTCAATGCACGATGGCGCAACGTATCGCCCGCCCTCGCCTGGCCATCTTCGTCCGCGATCGGCTTGTCCATGGCGATGAACCATTGCGGCGTGTTGCGGAAGATCACCGGCTTCTTGGAGCGCCACGAATGCGGGTACTGGTGCTTCAGCCGGGAGCGCGCGATCAGCATGCCGGCGTCGATCAGGGCTTTGATGACGGCGTCGTTGGCATCGCCCTTATCGCCCTTGTCGGTGATGACGCGCTTCGGCTTGCCGCCAGTGTCGCGCGGACCGAAGCCCGGCGCCTGGTCGGTGAAGAAGCCATCTTCGTCGACCGTGTAGGGGATTGTCGTATTGATACCGCGCGCCTCAAGCTCGCGTGCATGCGTAGTCCAGATATCGAAGTCATCGCGGCCGTGACTCGGCGCCGTGTGCACGAAACCCGTGCCAGCGTCATCGGTGACGTGCTCGCCGGCGAGGAGAGGCACTTGGAATTTGTACGATGGATTGAATCTGGCGAGCGGATGCGAACAATGACTCATATGGTATGGATCGACATCCTGTATTCTGACGTAGCTCTCTACTCTCGCCGCCTTCATAACGTCAGCAGCTAATTTATCGGCAAGAACAAACTTGTCGCCATTCTTAGCCCAGGTTTGATCCGGGACACTCGTCACTTCATAAAGACCATATGCGATCTTTGGGGAGTAGGCGATTGCGCGATTGCCCGGCAATGTCCAAGGCGTTGTTGTCCAAATTACAACCGACGAACCAACAACGTCTTGGGTGGTACCAGGCGCGCCCGTATATTGATCTACTCTAAACTTCACCCACACCTGATCGCTGGTGTAATCCTCATACTCCACCTCGGCTTCGGCGAGCGCCGTCTTCTCCACCACCGACCACATCACCGGTTTGGAGCCGCGATAAAGCGTGCCGTTGGCGGCGAACTTCATCAGCTCGCGGGCAATCTGGGCTTCCGCGGCGTAGTCCATGGTGGTGTAGGGATGGTCCCAGTCGCCGGTGACGCCGAGGCGCTTGAACTCGTCGCGCTGCACGTTGAGCCAGTGCTCCGCATAGGCGCGGCACTCGCGGCGGAACGCGATCATGGCGGCCGGATCGGACAGATCGGGCTTCTGCTTGCCCTTGGCGCGGTAGTTCTCCTCCTCGATCTTCCATTCGATCGGCAGACCGTGGCAGTCCCAGCCCGGCACGTAGTTGGAATCGCGCCCCAGCATCTGCTGGGAGCGCGTCACCACATCCTTGAGGATTTTATTGAGAGCGGTGCCGATATGGACGTTGCCGTTGGCGTAAGGCGGCCCGTCATGGAGCACGAATTTGGTCCGTCCCGTGCTGGCCGCACGCAGCCGCCCATAGAGGTCGATCTTCAGCCAATGCGCCAGGATCTCGGGCTCCTTCTGGGGTAGCCCGGCGCGCATGGGGAAGTCGGTCTTGGGGAGAAATAAAGTCTCGCTGTAGTCGCGGGCAGTATTGGACATGACGGCTCAACCTGAGATTGGGATGACAGACAGGGCGTAACGATCCCGGTCTTCCGCCAACCTGCCGGTCAGGCGGAAGCCGGGCCGATAATCCGCCGAGGATGCGGCCCGAACTGGTGAGCGAACTGATCGCATGCCGTCATGACGCAGTTCCTAACATATAGATCGCGGCACGGAAAGAGCGGCGTTGGTGGGGGGCCACCTTTATGCGACCGTCGCCCGCGGGCTTGACCCGCGGGTCCATCTTCTTCGCAAGAAGATGGATTGCCGGGTCAAGCCCGGCAATGACGCTGGATGAATGTGAGCGGGACGTGCACTAGCCCACCACGCCGAGCGGCGGAAAAGCATCGCCGGCGCGCTTGAGCGCCATCTGGGCGATCCGGCAATCCTCTTCCATGCGGCGGATCAGATCATCGACCGTGTCGAACGCGAATTCCGGCCGGATCCACGCGATCACCGCCACGTCGAGGCTGCGGTCGTAGAGGTCGCCGGTGAAATCGAACAGAAACACTTCGAGCAACACCACTCCGGTGTCGAACATCGGCCGCCGGCCGAAATTCGCCACCCCGTCGAACCGCCTGCCGTCGACCGCGACCCGCACCGCATAGACGCCGTGGCGCAGGCCGCAGCCGGGGTCGAGCCGCAGGTTTGCGGTCGGGAAGCCGAGTTCGCGCCCGCGGCGGTCGCCATGGACCACCTTTCCGGTCACGAACCAGGGATAACCCAACAGCTCTGCCGCCTCGTCGGCTCGCCCCGCCGCGAGCGCCTCGCGCACCGCACCCGACGAGATGCGCCGGCCATCGTCAAGCAGGGCCGGCACAATGTCGACATGGAAGCCGCGCAGCTCGCCCTCTTCCTTGAGGTAAGCCGGCGTGCCCGATCGCGCCTGGCCGAAGTGGAAGTCGAAACCGACCGCGGCGCCCGCAATGGCGAGCCGCTCGATCAGCACCTGCTTGATGAATGCGTGGGGCTCCAGCGCCGCAAGCGCGCCATCAAACTTCATCACGATGGCGCCGTCGAGTGCGGTCGCGGCGAACAGGCGCAGCTTGGCGGCCTCGTCGGTCAGGCGAAACAGCGGCTCATCCGGCCTGAAGAACGCGCGGGGATGGGGCTCAAAGGTCAGCGCCGCTGCCGGGCGCCCAAGAGCGCGCGCGCGGCTCACCGCCGCCGCGATCACGGCGCGATGGCCGCGATGTACGCCCTCGAAATTCCCCATGGCGACGATGGCGCCGCGCAGCTCCCCGGCACGCGGCGGCGCATCGAGGGCGTCATGAATTGCGATGAAACGTCGCGGCGGAGGATCGACTGACGTCAATGGCAGGGCCCGGTTGTTTTTAAGAAACGTCGGGACGGTGCCCGTCGCGGTCAGCGGAAGTCAAGTCCCTGGGACCGCGGGCGTCCCGCCCGCTCTTTGAAAGAAGCCCGCAGTCCCGAGAAAGAAAGTGCGGGCGGGACCGCCCGCGGTCCCAGGTCATGGCGGTCCCCAGCTCATCACCACGCGAGGCGCGGCATGACGGATCGTGGGGTTACGCCAGCCGCGGCGAACATGGCCCTGAGCGCCTCATGAGGCAGGCTTTTGCCTTGCCCGAGTTCCTGTGCATGAATCCCGCCGGACACGAACAACCCATCTATCCCTAAGGCCTGCGCCCCCGTCATATCGGTCCGCAACGAATCCCCGATCGCCAGCGTGCGACCGGGCGACGCCCCGGCGCCGCGGGCGCCCGCGGCTTTTGCAAGCGCTGCGTCATAAATCGGACGGTGAGGTTTTCCCGCATAGAGCACCTCTCCCCCCATGGCGGCGTAGAGGTCGGCAATCGCTCCCGCGCAATAGACGCGCTCGTCGCCGCGCTCGACGATGAGGTCCGGGTTCGCGCACACCATGAACAAGCCGCGACCGCGGATCGTCGCCATCAGGTCGCGATAATCGTCGGGCGTTTCCTTTGTGTCGTCGAACAAACCGGAGCACACCACATAGTCGGCGCCCTCGACGGGCGTGAGGCGGACGTCAAGCCCGTCGAAAATCGAGATGTCGCGCTGCGGCCCGATGTGGAACACGGCGCCGCCGTTGCGGCCGGCGACCACTTCGCGGGTGAGGTCGCCTGACGTCATCACATCATCGTAGGCGTCGGCCGGAACGCCAAGCCGACCAAGCTGATGGACCACCCAGGGCGACGGTCGCGGCGCATTGGTGATAAGAACCACGGTCCCGCCGTCGGCGCGGTATCGCATGAGGGCGTCGCAGGCCTGCGCATGAGCCGCGATCCCATCATGAACCACGCCCCAAATATCGCACAAGACAACGTCGTAGCGCGACGCGACGGTGGAGAAACGATCGAGAAGATGAAAGGACATTTGTCAGAGGTCAGATGACGGATGACGGATGACGGAGGTTAGAGACCGACTGGCGCATAGATGTCGTCGGCCTCGGAGGGAAGTCAATCAATGTCCGACATCTGACCTCTGACACTGTGACATCTCACATTGACGCCCTGATGTCGGCGCGCCATGGTGGAATCCGGTTGGGCGATCGGGCGCCTGTCAAATGCCTGACAGGGCTGTTGGGGACGCCCTGCCGGTCCCAGCAATCGGTCCCACGCGATGGATGGACTTTCTCCTGCCCGGCAGCCGGTGGCCGGCTTCGCCGCGGCGCTTGTTGCCAATATCGGGGAGCGGCCGTGGGCGGGTTTCTGGCTGCTCGCGGCGGCGCATGCCGCTATCTGGACGATCCTGCCCTTCGCGCTCTATCCCAACCTGCCGCTCGACATCATCGAGGCCCTCACCTACGGACGCGAATGGCAAGTCGGCTACGACAAGTTGCCGCCGTTACCCTGGTGGCTCGTCGAGACCGTCCACCGCGCCTTTGATTCCGATATCGCCTACTACGCTCTCGGACAGCTCAGCGTCCTCGCGGCGTTTGCGGCGGTGTGGGCCATCATGCTTCGCATCGCAACGCCGGCCGCGGCAGCGGCCTCCGTTCTCATCATCGACGGATTGCATTTCTTCAACTTCACTGCGCCGAAATTCAATCACGACGTGATCCAGCTGCCGTTCTGGGCGCTCGCCGGATTGTCGTTCCACGGCGCGCTGCGAACCGGCCGTCTCGGCCATTGGGCGGTGCTGGGGGTCGCTCTCGGTCTTGCGTTCTGGGCAAAGTATTTCGTCGTCGTTCTCGGACTGCCGCTTGTGCTTTTCATGCTGATCGATCCGCGAGCCCGTCGGCATCTTGCCACTCCGGGGCCGTATCTCGCCGCCGCGATCAGCCTTGTGATCATATCGCCCCACCTGATCTGGCTTTATCAAAACGACTGGCTGCCGCTCGGCTATGCGGCGGCCCGCGCCAAGGCGACCAATGGGTTGCTCGATCATCTCACGCATCCGGGGCTGTTTGCTCTCGCCCAGCTGTTCTGGCTGCTGCCTGCCATCATCATCGCGCTGCCGTTGCTCCGCCGTCCCCGTGAGCGAGACGCAACCGCGGCCGACGACGACGATCGCCGCATCCTTGCCCTCCTTGCGTTCGGTCCGGCCATTACGGTGCTCGCCGCATCCGCTCTCAGCGGCCGCGGGCTCATTGCGATGTGGGGCTATCCGCTGTGGCTTTTCCTCGGGACCTGGATCGTGGTGTCGGTCTCGTCGCGGATCAATCGCGCGTCGCTCGCACGACTGGCGGGCGTGTGGGGGACCGTGACGGCGCTCTATGCCCTGACCTTCGTGGCCCAATACGCGGTGTTGCCGCATTTCGATCACCGCTATCGCGCGGTGCTGTTCCCGGGCGACCGGCTGGCGGAGGAAGTGTCTGCCCGTTTTCGCGCACAAACCGGCTCGCCCCTTGCCTACGTGATAAGCACCATGTGGCTCGGCGGAAATGTCGCCTACTATTCCGCGGATCACCCGCGCACGCTGATCGACGGCGATCCGCGCCGCGCGCCGTGGATCGACCTTGGCGACCTCGCCGTCAGCGGCGGCGTGGTGGTTTGGACCGCCGGCGATCTCCATACGCTCCCCGCCGCGTATGCCGCGGTGGCCCGCAATGCCGCCGTGCAACCGCCGCTCACGATTCCGATGCGGCGCGGCAACGGCGAAGTGACGATCGGGTGGGGGATCATTCCGCCCATACGACAGGCCGGAATGAAGATGTGACGCGCCAATAGGGGCGCTCCGTTTCGAACCATGCCACTCCGCGAGACCACCTCCCCCTGGAGGGGGGAGGTCGGCCCGCGCCAGCGGGCCGGGAGGGGGTGACAGCCGTGCCGCAAGGACTGCATCGGTTATCGTGCGCTGCACCGCTGTCACCCCACCCCGGACTGCCTTCGGCAGTCCGACCCTCCCCCTTCAGGGGAGGGTGGTGGTCCCTCTGTGCGCTGAATTTGTGTTGAAGCACCCCAGTCGAACGGACGTTACCCCACCGCCTCAATCACCTTGCCGACCTTGCCGAATATCTCCCCGATCTCGTCCTCGTTCACGATCAGCGGCGGGCTCAGCGCGATGGTGTCGCCGGTGACGCGGATCATGATGCCCTGTTCGTGGAACGCCTTGTCCATAGCCGCGTAGGCACGCTTGCCGAAGCCGTCGGGCTTGGAGGCGAGGTCGATGCCGGCGACGAGGCCGACGGTGCGGATGTCGAGCACGCCGGGCAGGCCGCGCAACGTCATGGCGGCGTCCGCGAATTTCGGCTCCAGGGCGCGGGCGCGTTCGAACAGCTTTTCCTTCCGGTAGAGATCGAGCGTCGCGAGCCCGGCCGCGCAGGCGAGCGGATGGGCCGAATAGGTGTAGCCATGGAACAGCTCGATGACGTGCTCCGGCCCGGCCATGAAGGCCTCGTAAACCGGCGCGCGCACGATAGCGCCGCCCATCGGCACGGTGCCGGAGGTGATGCCCTTGGCGAAAGTGACGATGTCGGGAATCACGCCATAGCGTTCCGCCGCAAACGCGAAGCCGAGCCGTCCGAAGCCGGTGATGACCTCATCGAAGATCAGCAGGATGCCGTATTTATCGCAGATCGCCCGCAGCCGCTGGAGATAGCCCTTCGGGGCCGGCAGCACGCCGGTCGAGCCCGCCATCGGCTCAACGATGACGGCCGCGATGGTGGAGGGATCGTGCAGCGCCGCGATCCGTTCGAGATCATCGGCGAGGTGCGCGCCCCACTCGGGCTCGCCCTTGGTGAAGGCCTGGGTGTCGCGGTTGTAGGTGTGCGGCAGATGGTCGACGCCGGTGAGCAGCGACCCGAAGAACTTGCGGTTGTTGACGATGCCGCCGACCGAGATGCCGCCGAAGCCGACCCCGTGATAGCCGCGCTCGCGGCCGATCAGGCGGGTACGGGCGCCCTCGCCGCGCACGTGATGATAGGCGAGCGCGATCTTGAGCGCGGTGTCGACCGCCTCCGAGCCGGAATTGCAGAAGAACACATGATCGAGATCGCCGGGCGCCAGCGACGCGACGCGGCTTGCGAGCTCGAACGCATACGGATGGCCGAACTGGAACGCCGGTGCGTAGTCAAGCTCCTCGGCCTGGCGCTTGATCGCGGTTACAATCTCCTCACGGCCATGGCCGGCATTGCAGCACCACAGGCCGGCGGTGGCGTCGAGCACAGCGCGACCGTCGGCGGCGTAGTAGTACATGTCCTTGGCCCGCGTAATCAGCCGCGGCGCCTTCTTGAAGGCGCGATTCGGCGTGAATGGCATCCAGTAAGCTTCGAGATCGTTGGGGCGGGTATCGGTAGAGACGCGGGCTTCGGACAAGGACATTGGGGCTCCTGGCGGATATTTTTCAACTCGCACTTCGTCTTTGCGGTATGCCGGATTTACGTGCAGTTCAAGCCGCTCGTCGACCGCGCACTCTGCGCCCCGCCGGCGCGTTACCACCCTCTCCACATCACCTTGAATTGGCTGGCATTTTAGGGGGTATTTCGTTTTGCTCGGATGGCGTTCGGATTTGAGTGATTGTGACGGTATGATATTACCAGATGTTTTCACGCAACCTGCGGGAGCGGACGCACGCCGGCGAGCTTGCTGCCGAGCACATTGCGCGCCGTCGCAAGATCATAGGCCGCCTGCAGGTTGAGCCAATATTCCGGCGACTGACCGAGCGCCTTGCCGAACCGCAGCGCCAGGTCGGCAGTGACCGGTCGTGCGCCAGTGACGACATGGGATACCCGCATCGCGGACACGCCGACCGCACGCGCAAATGCGGCCTGCGAAACGCCGATCTCGCCTTAGAATCTCGGCAAGAAATTCACCGGGATGAATGGCCGGCAGCTTGTTCTTCATGTCCTCTCCTTACTATATTGAGGCTCGGTGCCAAAAAAAGAGCCGCTGTAGGATGTCAGCCGATTTGCAAGCCATCAAACTCCGGGTTGAGCGGTCGTTGCCGCCCGACGTGGTTGCCGACCTGCGTGAGGCCGGAATTATACTGATGCTGGAGGCGGCGAACGGGTCCTCTCGGCCTCTCGTTGACATCAGCGACGAACTCGCTGAAATGGAAATGCTGGGGGATATGGCCTCATTCCCGACGGAAGACACAGGCGTCGATAATACCATCTTCATTTCGACGAAAATCGGTGTTCGCCACGCACCGCCCATCAAGCTTGCTATCGATCCTCCGGACAGCTTTAGCCCTGGTAGCGTGACGGCCTCCATTGTGATTGACAGCCGCGAGGTGGTTGCCGGCGAGGAGCCCACCGCGAAGGTACTCAAGCAGGTGCAGCGATTCATCGAACTTAATCGAGACCTGTTGCTTGAGTATTGGCACTGCCGGATTAGCACAGCTGAGTTTGGCAGGCGGGTGAAGTCAATCAGCGCTTCGCAGTGACCTCCGTAGAGCCACGCCTTGGCGGTGCCGGCAACGGCATCCAGTGCGACGGCTCATCCCGGCGCGGCCGCGACTTGACGCTCCGACGGCGCCTCAACTGCTGCCTTGCCGCCGGGGTACGCGGCTGCTACCAACCGCGCCATTCATGCGCAACCGGAATGCCGCGATGGCCGATCCCAAAAGCAACAAGCTGAAAGCGCGCCTGCCGCGCGGGCTCGCCGACCGCGCGCCCGCCGAGATCGCGGCGACGCGGCGGATGATGGAGACGATCCGCAAGGTCTACGAGCTTTACGGCTTCGAGCCGGTGGAGACGCCGGCGATCGAATACACCGACGCGCTCGGCAAGTTCCTGCCCGACCAGGACCGGCCCAACGAGGGCGTGTTCTCGTTCCAGGACGACGACGAGCAGTGGCTGTCGCTGCGCTACGACCTCACCGCCCCCCTCGCCCGCTACGTGGCGGAGAACTTCGATACGCTGCCGAAGCCCTACCGCAGCTATCGGGCCGGCTACGTGTATCGCAACGAGAAGCCCGGGCCGGGGCGCTTCCGCCAGTTCATGCAGTTCGACGCCGATACGGTGGGCTCAGCCTCGATGGCGGCCGATGCCGAGATTTGCATGATGGCGGCGGACACGATGGAGGCGCTGGGGATTCCGCGCGGCAGTTATGTGGTGAAGGTGAATAATCGCAAGGTTTTTGATGGCATAAGGAATGAGCTCGGGATCACTGATGAGGCACGGTGGCTAACCGTCCTGCGCGCAATGGACAAATTGGATCGACTTGGGATTGACGGGGTAAACGCACTACTGGGACCTGGTCGCAGGGATGAAACCGGCGATTTCACGAAAGGTGCTGGACTAAGTCGTGAGCAGTCAAATACGATCTTCAGTTATGTACTTTCGGAGCCATCCGAGATCGTTCAAGACCAATATTTGGCAACTGCAAAGGACGGCTTTGTACGTCACGCCATCCACGAAGTTCACCGGAGACTGCCGAATTTGCCGGCACTGGACGTGCTAATGCACGAGTTTGGAAATAATCCGATTTCCGAAAGAGGCATAAGTGAGCTGAAATCGATAGTCGAAATCGTGCAAAACTCTGGTTATTATGACGACCGAATTCGGATCGATACTTCTGTCATTCGCGGTCTCGAGTACTACACTGGTCCGGTCTATGAGGTGGAGCTACTGCTCGACACCGTCGACGAACAAGGCCGCCCTGTCCGCTTCGGCTCTGTCGGCGGCGGCGGCCGTTATGACGGCCTCGTCTCACGCTTTCGCGGTGAGCCGGTGCCAGCGACCGGCTTCTCGATCGGCGTGTCGCGTCTGCTCGCTGCGCTGATGCATCTCGGCAAGATCGACGCGAAGTCCGAGCCCGGCCCCGTGATCGTCACTGTCCTCGACCGCGACCGCCTCGCCGACTACCAACGCATGGCCGCGACGCTGCGGGCGGCTGGCATCCGCGCCGAACTCTATCTCGGCGCCGGCAAATTCGGCGCGCAGATGAAGTACGCCGACCGCCGCCGCAGTCCGTGCGTGGTCATCCAGGGCACCGATGAGAAGCAGAATGGCGAGGTGCAAATCAAGGACCTGATCATCGGCGCCGAGCTTGCGAGGCTTTCGAGAGAGCGCGACGAATATCTGCAGGCACAGGCGGCAGCGCAGTTTGCCGTGAAAGAAGAGCAACTGGTCGATAAGGTGCGCGACGTGCTCGCCAGCCACGGATTGATCCGAGGAAACGAGATCGAGAAGACTCCTGCGACAATTAGGTACCGTGTCTGGTTTCTATTCCAGAAGGCATATCGGGCATGTCTTGCAGTATTGAGACGCGTCTTCATGTCGGGAACCTGAGCAGACAATTTTTCGCCAGCGCGGACAGCATACCGACGCGGAGCCGCACGCGGTTCGAGCGCGTGGGCCCGACGCCCGTGTGCCGCCTCAAAGGTTTGCGGCGCCGGTGTCGGCGTGTATCCGCAGGATTGGGCCGGCGATAATCGAAATGACAGCGGAAGTTTTGGCGAGAGATAGTAAAGGCCTGCCTTCGTCAGCACCGCCTAGCGGACGAGGTGAGCGAAACCATCGGCAGCGTCGATGGGTTTCGCTGCGCTCAACCCATCCTACTACCGCGCCGGACAATGGGCGCCGGCGTCGGCCCATGCGCCCATGATCTGTCCGAAAGCCGCCTGCGTCCCCGGCACGGGCGCCCGGGAGGCTCCGGGCGACCAGGCCCAGCCGACAAGCGTATCCTCTCCGAGATGATGAATGAGACCCGCCATGTCGCGACCGCCGTTACGCGCACGGTCCTTGATCTGCTCGCAGATCTGCCCCAAGGAGCGGCCCTCCCACGCCATGGAAGCCGGCGCCAGGTGCCATTCGGGATGACCCGGAACATGCGCCGGCTCGAAGTTGCGCGGGCCGTGGCACGTGTTGCATGGCAGCGTCGGCGCTCCGTGCCCATCGGCCCCCCGCACCACCAACGGCTCGTGGAGCCGCATCCGGTCTGTCTGGTGCGGGCTGTCGCCGGCCGGATGACAGTTCACGCACCGCGGATGCATCAGCACCCGCCCGGCTTCTGCGAACAGGGCGAGCGCCCGCGCACGCTCGTCTGCGATGGCTGCGAAATCCGATGCCGGACGCAGATCGTTCGCCGTCGCCGCTGGCGGCGCCGGCTGGGCGGCGATGCGAACCGAAATCGGCAAGGCGGCAAGGCCGATCATGCCGGCGGCGGCCGCAGCGACGAGATACGATTTGCGCATCACACCGCTCCCCGGACGATTGGCAATCGCCGCGGCCGCCCGAGACCGAGCCGCGCCATGGCGTTCGCGACAGCGGGGCCGATCGGCGGAACGCCGGGCTCGCCTACGCCGGTCGGTTTTTCAGCTGAGCGAACAACCGTGACCTCGACGTCCGGCATTTCGTGAATGCGAAGCGAACGATAAGTGTCAAAGTTTGTCGGCACCGGCCGGCCCTGGTCGAGCTCCACCTCGGCGAAGAGAGCATGGCCCAGGCCGAAGCCGATGCCACCCTCCATCTGCGCGCGGATGACGTCGGGGTTCACCGCCACGCCACAGTCGACGGCGCACCACACCTTATGAACCCGCGGCTCGCCGCCGTTTCCGACGGAGACTTCGGCGATCTGCGCGATGAAGCTGTCAAAGCTCTCGACGACCGCCACACCGCGCGCCCGCCCGTCGTGGGGGCCGGGCCCCGACCACTTCGCAAGCTCCGCAACCGCGCGCAGCACGCCGGCCGCGCGCGGGGCGCCATTCATGAGCGCCAAACGCCCCGTCACCGGGTCCTGGCCGGCCTGCTCCAACAGCTCGTCGATGAAGCATTCGACGGCGTAGCCGGTGTGCGAGTGCCCGACGGAGCGCCACCACAACACCGGAACGCCCACCTGCGTGGTGTGCAGATCGCAGCGGAAATCAGCGATCTCGTAGGGCAGCTCGTTGGCGCCCTCGACGGAGGTCGGATCGATGCCGTCCTTGATCATGGCCTCGAACGGCGAACCTTTGAGAATCGATTGACCGACGCTGGTGCTCGCCCACGCCACGATCTTTCCGCCGCGCAGGCCGCCGCGCAGCCGGTGCACGAACAGCGAACGGTAGTGGCCGCCGCGGATATCGTCCTCCCGCGTCCACATCAGCTTCACCGGCCGACCCGGACCAATGGCCTTGGCGACCGCGGCAAGCTCCGCGGCAAAATGCATGTCCTGCTGCGCACGCCGGCCGAAGCTGCCGCCCGCCAACATCGTCTCGACCTCGACGCGATCGGGCGTCAGGCCGAGAATGCCGGCGATCGTCATGTGATCTCCGGTCTGCAGTTGGCTGCCGAGCCGCGCCAGAGCGCGCGCGCCGTCCCATTGCAGGTATCCGTCGAGCGGCTCCATGGGGGCATGCGCAAGATACGGGAACACGAATTCCGCCTCGATGACGCGCTCGGCGCCGCGCAGCGCCGCCTCAGCATCGCCTTTGGCGCTGGCCGGGGTCCCCGGGCGCTGTGCCAGCGCGCGGTACTCTTCGATGAGCTGCGCGCTACTGCGCCGCTCCGCCGCTTGCTCATCCCACGTCACCGCAAGGAGATCGCGTCCCTTGGAGGCGGGCCAGAAGCCTTGCGCGTAGACGGCCACCCCCGAGGGGATTTGCTTTACGTCCACGACACCCGCGACGGAACGCGTGGCGGTCGCATCGAATGACGCGACCTTGCCGCCGAACCGCGGCGGGCGCGCCACCAGCACCGTGAGCATGCCGGGCTCGCGGATATCGATGGTGAATTGCGCGCTGCCGTTCGCCTTGATTGCACTGTCGAGCCGGCGGACGGCGCCCTCGCGACCGATCAGGCGAAATGCCGAAGGGTCCTTGAGCGGCACGTCGGCCGGAACCGTGAGCCGTGCGGCCGCTTCGGCGAATTCGCCGAAACGTCCCTCACGTCCCGAAGCATGGCGCAACACGCCGTTCTCGACGGCGATTTCGCCCGCCGGCACGCGCCACGCCGCAGCCGCAGCGGCGACAAGCATCGCGCGCGCGGTGGCGCCGGCCTTGCGCATCTGCTCGTAGGAATTCGCCATTGCGGTGGAGCCGCCGGTGCCCTGGGCCCCAAAGGCGAAATTCTTGTAGAGATCGGCGTTTGACGGCGCGTGTTCGGCGCGCACTTTCGACCAGTCCGCATCCATCTCCTCGGCGACGAGGGTGGCGAGACCCGTGAACGGCCCCTGGCCGAACTCGATATGTTTGATCAGAACCGTCACCGTATCGTCGCTGCCGACGCGCACGAACGCATTGGGGGCGAACGCGGCGGCCGCAGGATCACTGCCGCGAAACGCACGGGCAGCGCCCGATTGCGCAATGGCCGCGCCGGGCAGGCAGACGCCAATGACGAGACCCGCCATGCCGGCAAGCGTAGCGCGGCGCGACAAATGCATGTCGTGATGGGTCATGTCAGCCTCCCAAGGTCGTCGCCGCGTCCTTGATGGCGGCGCGGATGCGAACATAGGTGGCACAACGACAGATGTTGCCGTTCATGGCGAGATCGATGTCGCGGTCACTGGGCTTAGGCGTTCGGCGCAGCAGCGCGACCGCGCTCATCACCTGCCCCGATTGACAGTAACCGCATTGCGGGACGTCGCGGGTTGCCCATGCGCGCTGCACCGCTTCGGCCTCGCGTCCCGACACCCCCTCGATCGTCGTCACGTCAGCGTTGCCAACGGAGGAAACCGGCAGCGAACACGAGCGCAGCGGCCGGCCGTCGATGAAGACCGTGCAGGCGCCGCATTGCGCGACACCGCATCCGAACTTGGTGCCCGTCAAACCGATGCTGTCGCGGAGCACCCACAGCAGCGGCGTATCCGCATCCACATCCACCGTGTGGGTGCGGCTGTTCACCTTCACGTCAAATTTTGGCATAAAACCTCCTCACCCCCAGGTGCGCCTTGACGTAGTGAGCTTGGTTCCCGATGGCAAGAAGGCACCCGGAGGTTCTATACTTACGCGCCGGAAACCGTCGGATACGTCATGCAAAATTCAGCCGCAATTTGTGACTTTCCGCCCGAGAAACGGGCACTGCTGCACGAAATCCTCGAGCGCGTCGCGGACAAGTGGACGCTCCTGGTGATCGAGGCGCTCGACGGCGAGCGGGAACTGCGCTTTTCCGATCTGCAGCGGCGGGTTGGCAGCGTCAGCCATAAGATGTTGACCAAGACCCTGCGCCAGCTGGAACGTGACGGCCTGGTGACGCGGCGCGTCCACGCCGTGGTCCCGCCGCGAGTCGATTACAGCCTAACGCCGTTGGGCGAGAGCCTGGGAGCGTCTGTTTGCGGCATCTGCACGTGGGTCGGCAAGCATATGGCAAAGGTCGAACGCGCCAGGCGTGCCTACGATGGGAAAGGCGATCGTTCAAACTAGCCCGCATCCCGCTGACGTTCATCCAGCGTCATTGCCGGGCTTGACCCGGCAATCCATCTTTATGCGAAGAAGATGGACCCGCGGGTCAAGCCCGCGGGTGACGGCGCGAAGAGGTGGATCAACTTCATCGGGAT
>WNFF01000646.1_pt1 | contig 28437 bp, 29 predicted proteins | sample 5400441 | NCBI WGS metagenome assembly WNFF01 (sample SAMN13153345, study PRJNA577476) | soil metagenome | isolation source: 120 cm saprolite under Douglas fir tree site 2 hole 3 replicate 1 | place: USA:California | collected 2015-04-18
GCAGGTCGGAACGGATGCGCCGCCCCGTGTCTTTTCCGGTCGTGCCGGGCGGGTCCCCCAGCCCCCTGTCCCCACACCGCTCGGCATGGCCCCGGTCGGTTTGGTCCAGCCCGGCCGGGGTACTTTTTTGTGGGGCGGGCGGGCGAAGCCCAACGCGGCACCCTGCGCGGAGCTTGTGATGGAGCGTCTGTATTTCCGCTGTCCCGTCACCGGCGAAGAGATCGACGTCGGCATCGAAAGCGAATTGGGGACGCTGTTGCGGATTCGACGAAGCGCGGTTCACGCCTGGTGTCCGCTATGCGGCCAGGGGCACGATTGGCGCATCGGCGACGCCCGGCTCGCCCAAGCGGTATGACCTGGCATGACCTGACGCCGGTTCTTTGCTGACACTGATCGGTCGCCGAAAGCGGATTTTTGCCCGACCGGCTCTTCGCGCAGGCCCGCGCCGGATGCAACGGAACCTAGGTCCGCCGCGTGCATTGTGCTGTGCCGCCACCGATCATGCGCGGCGCGCGGTGGCAAGGTCGAGCGGCCGAGTTTTCCGGCGAGCTGCCGCGGATGCAGGAACCGCGGCCTGCGGCAGCAACGGGAGGCTCTCGCCGATGCTCACGGACACTCTGGTGAATCGACTGCTTGCAAGCCACCTGGTGCCGCGCGAAGCAAAGCTGGCGGCGATCGAAAGCTGGCGACGGGAGCTCGCGTCGGCATCCTGGCGTGGTCCCTTGCACGCTCGGCTCGAGCGACGGCTCGCCGAAGCGAGCCGGTTGCTGGCAAACCCGCGACACGCCGCCGAGCCACTGACGTCGTGACGCCGGAGCATCCGAGCCTCAGTCACCGATGAGGTCCGGCGAACCGCCGCGCGAAGCATTTCAGCCCATAGGCGTGCCAAATCTTTGATTCGGTGCTATCGCGGGCCCCGTCCTGCCGGTCGCAAACGGGAGCCGTAGGATGCTCGACCCTCGGACCATCTGGTCGCAAACGCAATCGATTCTGGCGTGGGCGCCCGGCTGGCTTGCCGGAATCCTGATCCTGGTTGTTGCCGTAGTGGCGGCGCTGCTGGCGCATCTGGTGCTGATCGGGATCGCGCGCCGCATCGTGGGGACGCGTGGCTCCTTCCTCGCGGCGCTGGTGGTGCGCACTCGCGCGGCGACCCGGCTTGCGCTCCTCGTGTTCGTGGTGAGCGGCGCGTTGCAGGTGGCGCCGTTCGACCCGGCCGTTCGCGCCGCGATCGGCCATGTGCTGGTGGTCGCCTTCATCCTGCTGGTCGGCTGGTTCGCGATCATCGCCGTGCATCTCGCCGCGGAAACCTATCTGCGGCGCTTCCAGCTGGACACCGCGGACAACCTGCTGGCCCGCAAGCACGTCACCCAGGTACGCATCCTGCAGCGCTCGGCCGATACTCTGGTCATCGTGATCACGCTCGCGGCCGCGCTGGTGACGTTCGAGTCGGTCCGCCAGTACGGCGTCAGCCTGTTCGCGTCGGCGGGCGTGGTCGGGCTCGCGGTCGGGCTCGCCGCGCGACCGGTGTTGAGCAATCTGATCGCCGGCGTGCAGATCGCCATGACCCAGCCGATCCGGCTCGAGGACGCCGTCATCGTCGAGAACGAATTCGGCTGGATCGAGGAGATCGCCGCCGCCTATGTGGTGATCCGCATCTGGGACCAGCGCCGCCTGATCGTGCCGCTGAGCTATTTCATCGAAAAACCGTTCCAGAATTGGACGCGGCAAAACCCGGAGCTGATCGGTACCGTCGACCTCTATCTCGACTATGCGGCGCCGGTCGACCGCATCCGGGAAAAGCTCGACGAGATCGTGTCGCTATCGCCGCTCTGGGACCGCCGCGTCGCCAAACTGCAGGTCGCCGACGCCAAGGAGACGACGATCCTGGTGCGGGCTCTCGTCAGCGCGAAAAACGCCGGCGCGCTCGGGGATCTGCGCAACGAGGTTCGCGAGAAGCTGCTGTCGTTTCTGCGCGACGAACAACCCGAGGCTCTGCCGCGCCACCGCGCCGAGGTTGCCTTGAGCGCGTCGGCGCGCGCCGCAATGCAAGCGGCCGCACCGGATGCCTCCGCTACGAGAACAACCAAGCGGCTCGCCGGCGAGTGATGCTCGGCCTCAGGCTGCCCGCTTCTCGATGCGCGGCAGGGTCTCGAACTGATGGAACGGCGGGGGCGAGGGCAGCGTCCATTCGAGCGTGGTCGCTCCGACGCCCCACGGGTTGGCGCCGGCGCTCTGCTTGCGCGCGAAGGCGAGCGCCATGTTGACGAGAAACACCATCAAGCCGGCGATGGAGATATAGGCGCCGATCGAGGAGATGTAGTTCCAGTCGGCGAATGCGTCGGGATAGTCGACGACGCGGCGCGGCATGCCGGCGAGCCCGAGGAAATGCTGCGGAAAGAACGTGACGTTGACGCCGACGAACGTGATCCAGAAATGCAGCTTGCCGAGCGTTTCGTCATATCGGTAGCCGCTCATTTTCGGGAACCAATAGTACCAGCCGGCGAAGATCGCGAACACGGCGCCGAGCGAGAGCACGTAATGGAAATGCGCCACCACGTAGTAGGTGTCCTGCAGCAGGCGGTCGACGCCGGGATTCGCCAGCACCACGCCGGTGACGCCGCCGATGGTGAACAGGAAAATGAAGCCGACCGCCCACAGCATCGGGGTCTTGAACTCGACCGAGCCGCGCCACATGGTGGCGATCCATGAGAACACCTTGATGCCGGTCGGGACCGCGATGACCATGCTGGCGACCGCGAAATACGCCTGCGTCGAGGTCGAGAGGCCGACCGTGTACATATGGTGCGCCCACACCACCATGCCGATCGCGCCGATGGCGAGGATCGCATAGACCATGCCGAGATAGCCGAACACCGGCTTGCGGCTGAAGGTCGCCACCACCTGGCTGATGATGCCGAAGCCGGGCAGGATCATCACGTATACTTCGGGGTGGCCGAAGAACCAGAACAAATGTTGGAACAGCAGCGGATCGCCGCCGCCTTCCGGACTGAAGAAAGTCGTGCCGAAATTGCGGTCGGTCAGCAGCATGGTGATGGCGCCGGCGAGCACGGGCAGCACCAGCAGCAGCAGGCCCGCGGTGACCAGGATCGACCAGACGAACAGCGGCATCTTGTGCAGGGTCATGCCCGGCGCGCGCATGTTGAGGATGGTGGTGATGAAATTGATCGCGCCGAGGATCGAGGAAGCGCCGGCGAGATGGATCGACAGGATGGCGAAATCCACGGCCGGTCCCGGGTGCCCGGTAGTCGACAGCGGGGCATAGAGCGTCCATCCGGTTCCGGCGCCGTTGGCCCCGGGCTCCCCCTCGAAGAACATCGAGGCGAGCAGCAGCGTGAACGCCGCGGGCAGCAGCCAGAACGAGATGTTGTTCATGCGCGGGAACGCCATGTCCGGCGCGCCGATCAAGAGCGGCACCATCCAGTTGCCGAAGCCGCCGATCATCGCCGGCATGATCACGAAGAAGATCATGGTCAGGCCGTGCGCGGTCACCAGCACGTCGTAGGTGTGCGGGTTCTGCAGGATCTGCAGCCCCGGCTCCTGCAGCTCGGCGCGGATCACCACCGAGAACGCCGCCGCGAGTAGCCCCGCGCACAGCGCGAAGCAGAGGTACATCGTTCCGATGTCCTTGTGGTTGGTGGAATAAACGTATCGGCGCCAACCGGTCGGATGCTCGGGATGGGGCTCGTGGACGGCCGATATCGTCGACATGGGCGCGCTTGGATTGCGGTGGGAGGCTTCGTGCTGGAGCAATCGATCGCCCCGCGGCATGGTTCCGGGCCGCAGCTGCGGCGAAAAGCTTCCGCCGGGCGGCCGCCTGCATTCCGGGCCGATACCGGCGCTCGCGCTCACCGTGCGGCGCAAGCACGCGGGAACCGAGGCGGCTGTTCGGCGTTGCGAATCTCACCGCAATTGCCCCGACGGCTGGGGGCTCACGCCAAGGAGGAGATTACGATGCGATATCGGGTTTACAGCGGCCCGCGCGGCTCGGAATCCGCGTCTCCGCTCGAGAAGGACCGCTGGCTGTTCAAGGAATATGCCGCATTGGATGACGCGCTCGGCTGGGCGCAGCACGTCCACGATCACGGCGGCGTCGCGCTGCTGATCGAGGGCGACGACGGCACGATTTTGAACAAACGTGAGATCGCCGCCGCGCTCAGCTCCGGAGAGCGGCAGCCGTCGCGGGCTTGACCGCACCATCCGGTTCACTTCGATCCCAATCGTGCCGCGGATCGGCGCTCGATCGGTGCGCGGGAGCTTGCACCGCGCCGCACGCTAGAGGTTACATGCCGTGGCCGGCGCCTGCCCATATCTTTCCCTATCATTCCTGGGCGTAGGCCATCGTGGAGAGCAGGGCGATCTCGGCTTTGCGCGAATCGAGCCGGGTGTGCTGCACCACGATAGGGACGTCCGATTCGAACACCGAGGCATAGTCGGTGTCGCGCGGGACCGGTCGCGGATCCTCCAGATCGTTGAAGCGCAGATGCAGCGTGCGCCGCGCCGCGACCGTCAGCCGGTAGGGTCCGACCGGCTCGCGGTCCTGGAAGAACAGCATGACGGAGATGTGAGCATCGCGGTCGCCCGCGTTGAGGATGCACGCGGTCTCGTGCGAGATGAGCGCGCGATCCGAGAACGAACTTTCCGACGGGATGTAGCCTTCCGCAATGGCCCAGCGTCGGCGGCCGATTTCGCTCATGAGATACCTCAGGATCTCTCCGGCGCGTCGTGCGCCGGCCGAGCCGCGCATCCATTCGCAGCCTCCGCATGGACTGCATGGACTGCCGGTCCGGCGGCAACGAAGCAGGCGAGGAATGCGGCCCCCCTGACTATTACCCCGGAACCTCCCGAGGGTTCCCGCGTAGATAGGACGGGAGGCGATTGCACTCATCCGGTGCTCATGCGCGCAATCACCGTCCGGCCCGGCAAGGCGAATTCGGCACAATTGGAAGAGGTTGCGGAGCCGCCGCTCTCGGACGGCGCCCTGCTGATTCGCGCACGCGCGCTCGGGGTCTGCGGCACCGACCACGAAATCGTCTCGGGCGAGTACGGCTGGGCCCCCGCCGGCGAGGAGCGGCTGGTGCTGGGCCACGAGTCGCTCGGCACGGTCGAGCGGGCGCCGGACGGGTGCGGCTTTGCGATCGGCGATCTCGTGGTCGGCATCGTGCGCCGGCCGGATCCGGTTCCGTGCCCGGCCTGTGCGGCGGGTGAATGGGACATGTGCCGCAACGGCCGCTACACCGAGCGCGGCATCAAGCAGCGCCACGGCTACGGCGGCGAGCGCTACCGGCTCGAGCCGGAGTTCGCCGTCAAGGTGGATCCGGCGCTCGGATTGCTCGGCGTTTTGCTCGAGCCCGCCAGCATTCTGGCGAAGGCATGGGATCAGACCGAGCGCATCGGCCATCGCACCGGAACCTGGCGGCCGCGCATCCTGCTGGTCACGGGCGCAGGCCCGATCGGGCTCTTGGCCGCGCTGTTCGGCGTGCAACGCGGGCTCGAGGTCCACGTGCTCGATCGCGTCAGCGAAGGTAGCAAGCCCGGGCTCGTGCGGACGCTCGGGGCGATCTATCATGCCGGAGAATTGCGATCGGTCGATGGATTGGCGCCCGACATCATCATGGAATGCACCGGCGCGCCGAGTCTGGTCTCCGCCGTGCTGGGCCGTTCGGCCTGCTGCGGCGTGGTGTGCCTGACCGGTGTTTCCGCCGGCGGCGGATTGCTCGAGCTCGACACCGGCGGGCTCAATCGCACCATGGTGCTGCAGAACCATGCGGTGTTCGGGACGGTGAACGCCAACCGCGCGCATTATCGCGCCGCCGCGGCCGCGCTGGCCAAGGCCGACCGCGGCTGGCTCGAAGGATTGATTTCTCGCCGCGTGCCGCTCGAGCGTTGGCATGAGGCTCTCGAGCGCCGGCCCGACGACATCAAGGTCGTGGTCGAGTTCGCCTGAAAGCACACCATGCCGTCGCGGATCGAAGACTATGCCTTGGTCGGCGATTGTGAGACGGCGGCGCTGATTGGGCGCGACGGCTCGGTCGATTGGCTGTGCTGGCCTCGCTTCGATTCCGATGCGTGTTTTGCCGCGCTGCTCGGCTCGCGCGACAACGGCCGTTGGCTGCTGCGGCCCATGCAGGATGCCGCGCGCGTGAGCCGGCGCTACCGGCCGGGCACGCTGATTCTCGAGACCCGTTTCGAGACCGAGGAGGGCGCGGCCAGTGTCATCGATTTCATGCCGGTGCGGCGCGACCATTCGCATCTGGTGCGGATCGTCAGGGGCGAGCGCGGACGCGTTGCCATGCGGTTCGAGCTGGTGCTCCGCTTCGACTACGGCAGCATCGTTCCGTGGGTCACGCGGCTCGAAGCGCGAACGCTGCGCGCCATTGCCGGACCCGACATGGTGGTGCTGCGCAGCGCGGTGGACGTACGCGGCGAGGATTTCATGACCGTGGCCGAGTTCACCGTCGGGTCCGGCGAGACCCTGCCGTTCACGTTGACCTACGCGCCCTCGCATCTGCCGCTCCCGGCGGCGTTCGATGCGGCCTCGGCGCTCGAGCACACCGAAACCTTCTGGACGGAATGGTGCCGGAAGGGCCGCGTCACCGGCCCGCTGTCCGAGACCGTCCACCGGTCCCTGATCACGCTCAAGGCACTCACCTATGCGTCGACCGGCGGGACGGTCGCGGCCGCCACGACCTCGCTGCCGGAGCATCTCGGCGGCGAGCGCAATTGGGACTACCGCTTCTGCTGGCTGCGAGACGCCACGCTGACCCTGCTCGCGTTCATGAATGCCGGTTATTACGAGGAGGCGGAGGCGTGGCGCGAGTGGCTGTTGCGCGCGGTCGCCGGCAGCCCCGACCAGGTCCAGGCCATGTATGGCATCGGCGGCGAGCGGCGGCTCATGGAATGGATCGTGCCGTGGTTGCCCGGCTACGAGGGCGCCAAGCCGGTCCGCATCGGCAACGAGGCGCACACGCAGCTGCAGCTCGACGTCTACGGCGAAGTCGTCGACGCGCTGCATCATGCGCGGATCGGCCGCTTGGGCGCGACCCGTTCCGGCTGGGAATTGCAGCAGGCGCTGCTGGCGCATCTGGAAACGATCTGGCGCGAGCCGGACCAGAGCATCTGGGAGGTGCGCTCGGGCCGGCAGCCATTCACCTATTCGAAGATCATGGCCTGGGTCGCATTCGATCGCGCGGTCAAGAGCGCGGAGTGTTTTCAGCTCGAAGGCCCGATCGATCGCTGGCGCGCCTTGCGTGCGCAGATCCACGAGGATGTCTGCCGAAACGGCTTCGACCGCGACATCGGCAGCTTCGTCCAGAGCTATGGCACTCGCAATCTCGACGCGACCTTGTTGCTCATCCCCGCGCTCGGCTTCCTGCCGGCGGAGGATCCGCGCGTGCGCGGCACCATTGCGGCGATCGAACGCACGCTCCTGGTGGATGGCTTGGTGCTGCGCTACGACACCGGCAAGACCGAGGACGGGCTGCCGCCGGGCGAAGGCGCGTTCCTGGCATGCAGCTTCTGGCTGGTCGACGCCTACGCGCTCACCGGGCGGGTCGAAGAGGCGCGGCGGATGTTCGAACGGCTGGTGGGGCTCGCCAACGACGTCGGACTCCTGAGCGAGGAATACGATTTGCGGGAACAGCGCCTGGTCGGCAATTTTCCCCAGGCGTTCTCGCACCTGGCGCTGGTCAACAGTGCGCTGTGCTTGAGCCGGCGGCAAAGCCCGCGCCACCCCGGCGCGGCGGAGCCGGCGCCAGCCGGCGATCGCGCCGGGCGGTCGTGAGGACGCGCAAAAGCCTCGGGCCGAATCGGCGACGCGGTTCGCCGCGATTCACCCGCGCCAGTAGCGGTCCTCCCAGCTCCGCGAGAGCCGCATCGCGGTGAGGATCAATCCAGCCATCGAGTAGGTCTGCGGGAAATTGCCCCACAGTGCACCGCTCTGCGGGTCGACGTCCTCGGACAACAGACCGTAGCGGTTGCGGTGATTGAGCGCGTCGACGAACAGATCGCGCGCCTCGCCGCGGCGTCCCAGCAGCCAGAACGCGTCGATCAGCCAGAATCGGCAGATCAGGAACGCGGTCACCGGCAAGCCAAAATCGTCGGCGCTGGCGTAGCGCATGACGTGCTTTTCGCGCACCAGCTCGCGCTCCATGGCGGCGACCGTACTGGCGAACCGCGTATCCTCCGCGTCGATCAGGCCGAGGTCCGGCAGCAGCAGCAGGCTGGCGTCGAGCTCGTCGGTGCCGAACGCGGCGGTGAAGGCCTTGCGCTCCTCGTTCCAGGCCCGCTCGACCACGGCCTCGCCGATCGGATCCGCGGCCGCGGTCCAATAGGCGGCGCGGTCGTCGAGCCCGAGCCGGGCCGCGATCGCGGCGAGCCGATGGCATCCCGCCCAGCACATCGCCGCGGAATGGGTGTGGATGCGACGGCGGCCGCGATATTCCCAGATGCCGGCATCGGGCTCGAGCGCGAGCTGCGCGGCTTTGGTGCCGAGCGTCTCCAGCAGGCGAAACAGCGATTCATCGCCCGGCCGCGGCAGCCTGCGGTCGTAGAACATCGGCATCGCCGCCAGAATCAGGCTGCCGTAGACGTCGTGCTGAGGCTGGCCGGCGGCCGCATTGCCGATGCGCACCGGCCCGTCGCCGCGATAACCCTGGAGTTTCGGCGCAATCCGCTCCTCCAGCGGATCGGTGGGAACCACGCTGTAGACCGGCTGCAGCACCTCGTCGGGATTGGCCGCGATGCCGAGCGTAAACGAGATGAATTCCTCCATCGTCTCGGTCGCGCCGATGCGGTTGAGCGCCTTGACGACGAAATAGGCATCTCTGAGCCAGCAATAGCGATAATCCCAGGTGCGGTTCGATCCCGGCGCCTCGGGGATCGAGGTGGTGTGCGCGGCGACGATGCCGCCGGTCTCCTCGAAATTGCTGAGCTTCAAGGTGATCGCGGCGCGGATGATGGCGTCCTGCCAGTCGTACGAGATCGACAGACCGCGGACCCAGTCCACCCAATAATCGCGGGTGCGGTCGCAGAATTCCCGGCATGTCGCCAACAGATCGCCTTGAAACGGTTCATCGGCGCCGAATGCGAGGTGCACCGGCCGGGTCAGCACGAAGGGGGATTCCCGCTCGATGTACGACAGCGGAGCATCCGTGGTGAGGCGGATGACGTTGTTCTCGGCGGAATAGCGAATGTGATTGCTTCCGATCGAATGGTGGTGGATCGGCTCGCCGTAATTGCAGGCCGGCCGGAACCGGATGGTGATGCGCGGCAGGCCGGACAGCGGCTCGATGATGCGCATCAATTGCGGCGGCCGGAACATCCGGCCGAATCGCGGGAACCGCGGGGCGAAATCGGTGACCCGCACGGCGCCGCCGCGCGCGTCGGTCAACACCGTCGATACCACGGCGGTGTTGCGCAGGTACTCGGATTGCTGGTCGACCATCTGGTCGAGCACGACGTCGGAGAAACCCTTCTCCTCGTCGCCGGAAAGCAGCCGGCAGAAGATCGGATCGCCGTCGAACCGCGGGAAGCACCACCAGACGATCCGCGCGTCCGGATCGACCAGTGCGGCGGTGCGGCCGTTGCCGATGACGGCGAGGTCGAGCCCGTAATCCCTCATGGGGTCGCGACTGTCTCGAGCCAGGAAATCTGCGCCAGCCATTTGCGCACATCGCGAGGGGCGGCGAAACAGCCGGCCACCCCGGGAAACATGCGTCCGACCGAAAAGCCGACGCCGTCGAATTCCGGCAGCACCGCGAACACGCTCGCGTCGGTGACATCGTCGCCGACGAAGAGGGGTCGCCGCCCGGCGAACGGCGGGCGGCGCATCAGCTCGCGGACTGCCGCGCCCTTCTCGAAACCGATACGCTTGATCTCGATCACCGCCTTGCCCGGCAGCACATCGAGCGTGCCGGCCGGCGCCTTCGCGCAGATCGCCGCAACCGCATTCTCGACGGCGTCCTTGAGGTTCGGCGCGAGACGATAGTGCAGCGCAAGCGAATAGCCCTTGTCCTCGACGATGATGCCGGTTCCCAGTGCCGCGACCCCGGCGAGCCGCTGCCTGAGCCCGGAGGGAAGCGGGGCGGCGCGACCGGCGACCGGAGCCCCTTCCTTGCCCGGACGCAGTTCGGCGCCGTGACCGCCGATGGCCGCCAAGCGCAGCGGCGCGAAGACGCGGTCGATATCCTGCAGCGAGCGGCCGCTCACCAGCGCCAGTGCCTCGCCGCTGAGCCGGTCGAGCCGCGCCAACGTTTCCGGCAGGCCGTTGGGAACACGAACCTCGGGCGGCGTTGCGGCGATGTCGAGGATCGTCCCGTCGATATCGAGCAGGAAGGCGAGCTCGGCGGGCGGGGCGGGAAGCCGCGGCACGATGTCCTTCATGGCAGGATTGCTGGCTCTCGGCGACAAGATGGAACTTCCCTCAGCCCGGGATTGGCGACAAAGCGCGCCGGCTCCTGGAAGGCCGTGTGCCGCAATCGCCGGCGCGGCTCGATCGGAAGGCGGGCATGTACGCGTGCGGCGCGCCCACGGTCAAGCCGAACCAGGTTTCGGCGCCTTGCCGGACCGCCGCCAGCGATGGGCTCATTCCACGAACGCCAACGGCCGCGCCACCGTTTCGAGCGGCCTGCGCTCCGCCGCGACCCCCCAGCGCACCTCGATGACGGCGGCCGCGATCATCAGTACGGACCCCAAGAGATAGCCGGCGAAAATGCTGGCCCGCGAGCCGGTGTCGATCAGAGCTCCGAACAGCAGCGGGCCGCCGATGCCGCCGATGGCGGTACCGAGCGCGTAGAAACACGCAATGGCGAGCGCCCGGATTTCGAGCGGAAAGGTCTCGCTGACGGTGAGATAGGCGGCGCTCGCCGCCACCGAGGCGAAGAAAAAGATCACCATCCAGGCGACCGTCTGCATCTGTGCCGAAAGCACGCCTCGCATGAACAGATATCCGCTGACGGCGAGCAGGATCCCGGACAGCGCATAGGTAGACGCGATCATCGGCTTGCGACCGATCGTGTCGAACAGACGGCCGAGCAGCAGCGGGCCCAGGAAATTCCCGGCCGCGAAAGGCAGGAGGTACCAGCCGACCGCGTCGGCAGCAATGCCGAAAAAATCGGTCAGCACCAGCGCATAGGTGAAAAAGATCGCGTTGTAGAAGAACGCCTGGGCGGCCATCAGGCTCAGCCCGACCAGGGCGCGCTGGCGGTGGCGCCGGAACAGGGTCACGGCGACCTCGCGCAGCGGGGTGTGGCTTCGGGCACGCAACCGCACCGGCGGCGCCTGCGGCGGCGCAAGCGCGTAGCCGCGCTTGCGGAAGCTCTCTTCGATTTCGGCGATCACCGCCTCGGCGCGATCGGCGTGGCCATGCGTCATCAGCCAGCGCGGGCTCTCCGGAATCCACATGCGCATGAAAAGGATGATGAAGGCGAGCAAGGCGCCGATGAGAAACGCGAGCCGCCAGCCGAGCTCCGGGTCGATCACGGCGGGGTCGAGCAGAACGATGGAACCGGCTGCGCCCATCGCGGCGCCGATCCAGAAGCTGCCGTTGATCACCAGGTCGGTGAATCCGCGCACCCGCGCCGGGGTGAGCTCCTGGATGGTGGAGTTGATGGCGGTATATTCGCCGCCGATACCCGCCCCGGTCATGAAGCGGAAGAATGCGAAGCTTGCCACGTCCCAGGAGATCGCGGTCGCAGCCGTGGCCGTGAGATAGAGGCCGAGAGTGATGAAGAACAGTTTTCTGCGCCCGAGCCGGTCCGTGAGCCAGCCGAAGAACACCGCCCCGAGCACCGCGCCGGCCAGGTAGAAGCTGCTCGCCAGTCCGACCTCGGTATTGCTGAAATGCAGCACGGGACTGGTCTTGAGCGCGCCGGAGACCGCTCCGGTCAGGGTGACTTCCAGCCCGTCCAGGATCCAGGTGACGCCGAGCGCGACGACGACGAGCGTGTGGAATCGCCCCCATGGAAGCCGGTCGAGCCGCGCCGGGATATCGGTTTCGATAATTCCGCCCGGCGCGCCCGGCGCCCGCTGGTCCTTCACATCCATGGCGGCCCCGATGAACCGGCCCGGCGTCATCGCTCCGGCCGCAGCCGCAAGCTCGCGGACCTTCCCGGCCGACGATCCGGGGGAGGGATGCTGCCGTTCATAGCTCGGCGGCCTTCGCCAGGAACAGGGACAGGATTCCGCTACCCCCGAGCGCGATCAGAATTGCTGTGAGCCAAGGCTGCGTTCCGCTCCCCGCAGGCGGCTGCGCCGTGAGCTCCCCGGAATCGCTTCCGCTCGCCAACGGGTCGAAGGTCCGTACCGCCAGCAAGTTGGCCTGCGCCGCTCCGGCGAACGGCTTTGCTCCAGTTGGGTTCACCGCGCGCGCTTGGCCGATGTTTGCCGCCGATTCGGCACCGTTTCGCGATTTTGCTCCGAGCCGGCGTGCGGGCGAATGGGAGAGCTTGTGCCCGGAATACCCAGGGTTGCCGCGATAGAGCGCGCAGAACATGGAATCCCTGTCGGCACACGTCGTGCGGCTGGGATGCGCAGCCTCGGCTGAGGAAATGGCAAATCCTAGCAATGCCGCCGCGGCCAGCGCTACTCGCCACATGGTCCGATGCTTCCCGGGTCCGCAACGCTGGTTTCTCAGCGACATTGCCGAGAAAACTCGCCGTTTTGCTAGAAGAATGAAATTTCGCGCCAGCGTGCGCTACGACAACGCGCGACTGAAACGGCGGTTCCGCAGAGAACGATCTTGCGCGCGCGGCCGCCTTGCGCGCGCAGCCGCAGTCGCATGGGAGCGCTGCGGGCAGGATCGCCCCTGGACGCCTATATAAGCCGGCATGAGTTCCGGAACCGGCGCACGCTTGAAACGTTACTACCCTCGCCTGGATCGGGAGGTAGCAATGAGGCTGGTGATCGTCTCCAACCGCGTCGCATGTCCGAAAGGGGACGAACCCATCGAAGGCGGATTGGCAGCCGCATTACTACCCGCGGTCAGGACTTCCGGAGCGATCTGGGTGGGGTCGAGCGGACGCTTCAGGGGTCCGGCGGACAAGGAATCCTTTGCCAAAGTCGAGGCGCTCGGCACCGGCGCGGTCGCGACCATCGACTTGCCGCGCGATACCTATCAGAAATTCTACGAAGGTTTTGCCAATTCGGCGCTGTGGCCGGTCCTGCATTCGCGCACCGACCTGATTCGCACCGACGTCGAGCAATATACCGCGTACCGCGAGATCAACTCGCTGATGGCGCGAGCCGTGCTGCGCTTCGCGCGGCCGGACGCGATGTTCTGGATCCACGACTATCACTACCTGACGCTCGGCAGCGAGCTGCGGGGTCTAGGTATCGATCACCCGGTCGGTTTCTTTCTCCATACCCCCTTCCCCGTCCGCAACACGATGGTGAGCCTTCCGCATCATCGCGAGCTGGTGCGGGCCATGCTCTGCTACGACCTGATCGGGTTCCAGACCGAGGAGGATGTCGCGAATTTCGCCGATTATCTCCAGCAGGAACTGGGCTTGACCGGCACGGATTCGTTCGCGACCCCGCACGGCGTCACCCGGCTCGGCACGTTTCCGATCGGGATCGACGTCGAGAGCTTCGCCGAACGCGCCGTCAAGTCGGCGGCGCGTCCGGAGGTATCCAGGCTGCGCTCGAGCTTGCAGGGCGCCCGGCTGGTAATCGGGGTCGATCGCGTCGATTATTCGAAAGGCCTGCCCAATCGGTTGCGCGCCTTCGATCGCATGCTGCAGTTCCAGCCCGCACTGAAACGGGCAGTCACGCTGCTGCAGATCGCGGTGCCCTCGCGCGCCAAGATCGACGCCTATCGCCAGCTCCAGGAGGAGCTTGCCGCGCTCGTCGGCGATATCAACGGGCGTCATTCCGAGGTCGACTGGGTTCCGATCCGGTATTTGAACAAGGGCTTTTCGCAAGCGAAACTGGCGGGCCTCTACCGCACCGCGCGGGTCGGCCTCGTTACCCCGCTGAACGACGGCATGAACCTGGTCGCCAAGGAGTATGTGGCGGCGCAAAACCCGCTCGACCCCGGCGTGCTGGTGCTTTCGAAATTCGCCGGCGCCGCCAGGCAGCTCGATTCCGCGCTGCTGGTCAATCCCCACGATATCGACGCGGTGGCGCGGGCGATCTCGAACGGGCTGGGGATGCCGAACGAAGAGCGCCGTGAGCGCTGGGGCGCCATGATGGAGACGCTGCAGTCTTCGTCGCTGAAAGTGTGGATGAACGACTTCGTGTCCGCTCTCACCGCCTGTCCGCGGACGTCGCGGTTCGGGCTTGCGCCCGATCTCAGCGTCGAACCGCCGCCCCGGCGCCGCGCGGAGCTTGCCGCAATTCAGAATCGCTGATTTTCCCGGCTGGAATCTTCCCGAGACCGGAAAGCCGATGGGCGGGCTGGCGCCGCCGGCCGGGCGCGCTGATTTTCAGAAACCGACCCCGAAATACCGCACCAGGGACAATATGCCGAGGATGATCACGATCACGCGCAGGATTTGCTTGAGCCGACCCTCGATGGGAAGCAGGTTCACGAGGTAGAGCACAAGAAGAATTACGACGAATGTGACCAGAACTCCGATCAGGATCGACAGCGCCGGCATGAATGCCCCCCGTTTGATCGATGGTGTGGTCGAGTGTAGCACCAAACGCACGGGGCGCCGAAACTCGAGTTCGGCATGGCGCGAATGTGCGGCACAACGTGGGAATGCCAAGGCGAAACGGCTCCTGCCGGGCCGCCGATTTTTCCGGATAAGCCTGCACTCCGGACTGCTCGGCAGCTCACGCGGCCAGGAGCTTCTGGAGCCGGATCGGCGGGTCGCGAATCGCATTCCGGTCGCGTCGGGCGAGGCGCGCGCGGCCCAGGTCGCGCGGGCTAGCCGGATTTCGCAGTGGAGCCGGCCGAGAGCGTGGAATCTGCCGAAGCTGGCGTTTCGACCGGATAGGGATCGCGTCCGTAGGTCCACGCCGGGCGAAACAGGCGATCCTCGCCTTGCACGAGCACCTGCGCCTCGCGTCCGGCTTGGCCGTCGCGCTCGGCAAAGTCGATGGCCACCTGCAGGGCTTTCCGTTTGGTTGGATAGGGACCCGAGTAGCGATAGCCGGCGCGAATTTTCCATTCGCCGTTGCGCTTGGTGACGAAATATTGGGCACGGGGCATCGCGAACTTCCTGCCGGTGATGAACGAGGGAGCGACCCAGCAACAACGCCGGCGGCGCCAAATCGTTCATCCGGAAAGCAAAATCGCCCGCCGGAGATCCCGGGATGGGCGCCGGATCGATTCTGCTGAAATTGGCACGTTCATTGCTACCGCAACCCCGTCATGACCGTCTGCATGCCGATCCGCTCGGGATCGATCCGGCCCACGCGAGGCGTTACCCGCGGGGCCGCAGGGGTCGGCTCGTTCCGTTCCGCCCGCGGGCATTGGTTGTCTCATGCCTCGAACGCGCGCCGCGGGCGCTCCGGCAAGCACAAACCACAGGAATCTGCAGCCGCTCGGCTTGCGGAAAAGGCAGAATCTGGCCATGAAATCAACACGGTCTGCTGCTCAACGATCATGAAATTGGCTCGTCTTGTCGGTTAGAGAACAGGACGCGCACAAAAAGAGCGGGCAGCAGGTTCGGAAGGGAAGGGGTTTGGCGATGAAGGTAGGCGCTTTGCTCGGCGCGCTGCTTATGTTGCTGGGCATTACATCCGCTTCGGCAACGATTCGAATTCACGACGATCCCGGCGGTCGGATCGACAGATATCTCCAAAGATTCGCCAAGCTCCGGCACTCCGGCGAGCGCATCATCGTCGACGGAACCTGCAACTCGGCCTGCACGCTGCTGTTGGGAACGATACCGCGCGGCAGGATCTGCGTGACCGAGCGCGCAAGTCTCGGGTTCCATGCGGCTTGGGTGTTCGACGGCCAGGGCCGACAGGTCGAGAGCCCGGCGTGGACCGGCGTGCTTTGGCGCAACTATCCGCCGTCGATCCGCGATTGGATCAATCGCAATGGCGGCCTCACGCCGCGCATGATTTTTCTGCGCGGCAACGAATTGATCTCGATGTATCCGCTCTGCACCTGATCTGCAGGTAATCGAGGTTATCCGCGGCGGCACCGCTCGCGCCGCGGCATGCCGGCCCTCCAGCGTACCCAGACCCAGATGATGCTCGTCGGGAAGCGATTCCTCGCGCCACCCGGCTCGCGGATTCGTGATGCTTCTCACGTGCTGGGCGGCGGCGCGAAAAAGCAGCGGCGACTTCCATCCGCCCGCTTGCAGCGCCAGTACGCGCCGTCGGGGCTCGGCTGTGCCTCGCTGAACGGCACGAGCTCGTTGTCATACTCCCTGAGTATGTAGCCGATGCCGTTCATGGAGACTTTCTCACCTGGGATGGTGAAGCAGTCGCCCGCCCCGCAGCACCACTCGCCCGCAGCGTTGCGAAATCCGCCGCGGTTGATCCAAAGATCATGTGCGGACGCAAGCGAACCGATCGCCAACACAGTTCCAACCAAACCAACAAGAGCGATCGACCGCAGTGTCATGGCAGTACCTCCGGCCTCCAACGCGGCACTTTCCCTGGAGTTCCTGGACCGGCATACCGGTTCCTCTCGCGCGCGCCGGCATCGAGCCGCCGCGGCGGCTGCGGCCGCGAACGGGGCGTGGAACTTCATACGCGCGCGGGCGTTCGGCAATGCGGGCCAGTCCATCCGCGCCGCGCGAAGGAGATTCTTCGCGAAGGAGATTCTTCATGGCGAAATCACCCGCCGTGCCGAGTGCTCGATCGCGAGCCGACCGAGGTCCGCGGTTTGCGGCGCTTGCGATTGCCGCCGCGTCCTGGCTGCCGATCATGCCGGCGACCTATGCGGCCGAACCTCCGGGATCCGCGGCGGATCGCGGTAATCACCCGTCCACCGACGCCGGCCCTTCGGGCAATCTCAGCGAGCGGCTGAACCAGTCCGGCGGCGTAATCAAGCCGCCCGAGAACGTCGATCCCGGCTTGCAGAGAAAGCCGCCGGATGATTCGAGCAAGATGCCGGTCATTCCCCCGCCGGGCAGTCCGGGCGGAGACCCGAACGTCAAGCCGAAATAGCCCGCGAACCGCCAGGCGGTCACGCGGCCTCCCGCAGCGCCTGCTTGCACATGCGCAGGTCTCCGACAAAACCCCGATATTCCTGCTCCTTGTCCGCACGCTCGATGATGCGCAGCAGATACGAGGGATGGATGGTCACCGCCAGTCGCATGCCGTCCCCGGCCTCGAGGATCTTCCCGCGAACGGCAGCGATCGATACGATGCGGTTGAGCATGCTGCGGGCGGCGGTCGCGCCGAGCGCGACCACGAGCTCCGGCTTGACGATCACGCGCTCGAGATCGAGCCACCACCGGCAGCGTTCGATCTCATAGGCGCTCGGACGTTTGTGCAGTCGGCGCTTGCCGCGCAGCTCGAACTTGAAATGCTTCACCGCGTTGGTGATGAACACCTTGCTGCGGTCGAGCCCTGCGTCCTCCAAGGCGCGGTCCAGCACACGGCCTGCCGGTCCCACGAACGGCTTGCCGGCGAGGTCCTCGTCGTTTCCCGGCTGCTCGCCGACCAGCATCAGTGCCGCCGAGATCGGTCCCTCCCCGGGGACGACCTGCGTGGCATCGCGATAGAGCGGACAGCGTGTGCATTGTGCTTCGGCGTCGCGAAGCTTGCGCAACGAGGTGATCTCGGTGGCTTCCGTGCTGAAAAGGCTCATGTTGCGCGTCGCCTTGCTGCCGTCAGCAAAACCGCAATTTGCTGCCAATGTTCCTGGACGGCGGCTCGACGCCGGTCGGGCGAGCATGCACTCGGCCTGCGGAACGCCAACGGCTATATTGCCCCTGCAATTTGCGGCGGAGGCATTGGAAAACAGCCATGGGCACGAGACCGCTGCTCGTGATGGCCGTGCTGGCGCTAGCGCCTGCCGGCGTTTCCGCCCAGCTTGCGACAGAGGTGCGGGCGCTCCTGACCGGCAAGGCCGCGATGGGCGACTGGCGCTCCGATGCGCCCGGCGTGCGCCGGCGCATCGCACCCTCCGACTTGCCGGCACCCTATGCCACCGCGTCGGCGCGCAATGGCCCGCGGATCGTGCCGCGCCCGCCGTCCGCCTCCCCGCAGGTTCCGCGGGGCTTTCGTGTCGAACGCCTGCCGGCGGAGCTCGATGCGCCGCGGATCGTGCGCGCCGCGCCGAACGGCGACATTTTCATCGCGGAGACGCAAGCCGGCCGCCTCCGGGTGCTGCGCACTCCGGAAGGCGCAACCAGGCCCGATCGGATCGAGACCTTCGCATCGAGGCTCAATGAACCGTTCGGGTTGGCCTTCTATCCTCCCGGAAGCGAGCCGGAATGGCTGTACGTCGCCGATACCGACGCTGTGCTGCGCTTTCCCTATCGCAGCGGCGACTTGACCGCGCGCGGCGATGCGGACGTCGTCGTCCCCGATCTCCCGCGCGGGCGCGGCCATTCGACCCGCGATATCGCCTTCTCGCGCGACGGCAAGCAGATGTTCGTCTCCGTCGGGTCCGGATCGAACGACGGCGAAGACATGCGCAGGCTCGGCGCGGCCGAGATCAAGGATTGGGAAGTCCGGCATGGACCGGGTGCCGCTTGGGGCCGTGAGACCAACCGTGCGGCCGTTCTGGTCTTCGATCCCGACGGCAACAACGGCCGGGTATTCGCCGCCGGCATCAGGAATTGCGTCGGGCTTGCCGTCGATCCCGGCAGCGGCGAATTGTGGTGCTCCACCAACGAACGCGACGGGCTCGGGGACGACCTCGTTCCGGACTATGTCACGCGCGTGCGCGACGGCGCCTTCTATGGCTGGCCGTGGTTTTATCTCGGGGCCAACGAGGATCCCCGCCACCTCGGCGAGCGCCCGGATTTACGCGACAGAGTGACGGTACCGGATGTGCTGCTGCAATCGCATTCGGCCTCGATGGAGATGACGTTCTACGGCGCCGCGCAATTCCCCGCCGAATATCGCGGCAGTATTTTTGCCGCGGAGCATGGTTCCTGGAACCGCAGCAGTCGCACCGGATACAAGGTCGTCCGGGTGATGATGCAGAACGGGGCTCCGACGGGCGAGTACGTCGATTTCATGACCGGCTTCGTGGTCAGCGACAAGAACGTCTGGGGCCGACCGGTCGGCGTGGCGGTGGCGCGGGATGGCTCGCTGCTCGTGACCGAGGACGGAAACGGGAGCATTTGGCGAATTTGGTACGACGGTCGGGATTGAGAACGGGTGCCGGCCTGCGTCGGCGGGCGAAGGGAACCGTCCCGCGCATGCCGCGTTGGCTAGGTTCTCCGCGGCTTGGAGGCCTCGATGCTCTCCACCATTCTCGTCATCATTCTCATTCTGCTCCTGGTCGGCGCGCTTCCGCGATGGGGTTACCACAGGCGCGGCTATGGACCGAGCGGGCTGATCGGGCTCGTTCTCGTCATCCTTCTGATCCTGGCGTTGTTGCACCGGATCTGAGCCGGCAACGGACGAGCCGTCCCGTCAGCCGGGAACTGCCCGGGAGTCCCGCACGGATCGGCTACGCCCGGGGGAACCATCCGGGATCGGCTGACGTTCACGACGAGCGTGGCAATTGTCTCGTCGTGCGACGGATGTCGGCAAGACTGCCCGGGGAATCCCTGAATGCCTCTCCCGATGGAGGATAGTCCATGATTGGCCGCGCCAAGTCCGGTGCCGAGCCGGCTTGCACCTCTGCGGCGAATCGGCCGCTCGGCTCCGCATGGATTTTGGCGCCGGCGATCGCCGCCGTTGTGGCGCTGTCGATTCCGGCCAGCGTGCATCCCGCCGCTGCCGCCGAAGTCAATGCGCATGGAGCGCCGCACCCGGTCGGCTTTGCCGATATCGCCGCGAAGGTGAAATCGGCGGTGATCGGCGTGCGCGTGAAAGTGGAGAACGCGGAATCGCAGTTGCCCGACCAGGATCTTCCATTCCCTCCCGGTTCGCCGTTCTACAAATTCTTTGGAACTCCGGATCAAAACCCGCAGAAACGCCGCTTCGGCACCGCGTTGGGTTCCGGCTTCTTCGTCTCCTCCGACGGTTATGCGGTGACCAACAATCATGTGGTCGAGAACGGGCGCAATTTCGAGATCACGACGGATGACGGCAAGACCTATGCGGCCAAGGTGATCGGCACGGATTCGAAGACCGACGTGGCGCTGATCAAGGTGGACGGACATAACGATTTTCCCTACGTCCGATTCTCCAGCAGCGAGCCGCGGGTCGGAGATTGGGTGCTCGCGGTCGGCAATCCGTTCGGGCTCGGCGGTACCGTGACCGCCGGCATCGTCTCGGCCCGCGGGCGTGACATCGGCGCCGGGTCGTTCGACGATTTCATCCAGATCGACGCGCCGGTCAACAAGGGCAATTCCGGCGGGCCCACCTTCGACGTTCAGGGCGAAGTGATCGGGGTCAACGCCGCAATCTTCTCCCCGTCGGGAGGCTTCATCGGTATCGCCTTCGCCATCCCGGCCGAAACGGTGAAGCTCGTGGTGGAGCAGCTCAAGGAGAAGGGATCGATCATCCGCGGCTGGCTCGGCGTGCAGATTCAGACCGTCACACCCGAGATCGCCGAAAGCCTCGGGCTCAAGAAAGCGGAAGGTGCCTTGGTCGCCGAACCGCAGCCCGGCACCCCGGCGATGAAAGCCGGAATCAAATCCGGCGACATCATCTCGTCGGTGAACGATCAGCCGGTGAAGGATTCGCGGGATCTCGCCAGAAAGATCGCCGGCATGCCGCCCGGGACCTCGATCAAGCTCGGCACGTTGCGCAATGGCCAGCCCAAGACCCTGACGGTGACGCTCGGCGAGCTTCCGAACACGCCGGCCCGCGCCGAATCCAGGCAGCAGCCGAGCGAGCGGCCGAACGCTCCGAGTGAAGAGACCGGTCTTGGCCTCTCCCTCGCTCCGGCCCGCAAGGTCGCCGGCGCCGGCAGCCAGGGCGTTGTCGTGACCCAGGTCGACCCCGGCGGTCACGCCGCCGACAGCGGGCTGGACGCCGGCGACGTCATCCTGGAAGTCGGCGGAAAGCCGGTGAACACTCCGACCGACGTCCGCAATGCGGTGAATGAGGCCCGCGGCCATGCGAAGCACACGGTGCTGCTGCGCGTCAAAACCGGGCAGAACACCCGGTTCGTCGCCGTTCCGGTCGGTTAGCTCGGGCCGCCGCGAGGGGGGCGAGCGGCTATTGATTTGGTCGGCTCTTGAGCAGGTCGCGAATTTCCGTCAGCAGCACCTCCTGGCGCGAGGGCGGCGGCGCGGCCGCCGGGTCCGCGGCTTCGAGCCGCTTCAGGCGGTTCATCAGCCGCGCGACGAAGAACATCACCCAGGCGATGATCAGAAAGTTGAGCACGAAGGTGAAAAAATTTCCCCAAGCGAGAACTGCGCCCTGCTTTTTGGCTTCGGCCAGCGTGGTCGCGGTCACCCGGCCGGAAAGCGCGACGAAATAATTGGAGAAGTCGAGCCCGCCGGTTAGCGCGCCGACGACCGGCATGAAGACGTCCCCGACCAGGGATTCCACGATCTTGCCGAAGGCGGCGCCGATGATGACGCCGACTGCGAGATCCACGACGCTGCCGCGCAACGCAAATTCCCGAAATTCCTTGAGCATCGGCTTCCTCCGCTCTGCCGCGAGGCTTGGCTCGAGCGCGGCGATGAGATGCGCTTCATCGTTTGCGGTCGCGCCCGCACAGGTGCGTCTCGATTTCGGAGACCGGAAGCTTCACATAATCCTTCTCGAGCTCGGCCCGGATCGCTTGGCGCACGTGCGGCGAATAGGCCTGCCGGATGATTCCCAGCGCCCGGGGCGGCGCCGCCATGATCAGACTGTCGACCTCGCCGGTGGCGACGGCGGTGTCGAGCCGGCTTGCGAGAGCCTTGAGAAAATTTCGCTCCGACTGACGGTGCCAGTCGGTCTGCTCCACCGCGCTGCGCGTATTGCCCACGGAGGCAAAGGCCCGTCCGGGCACGTCGCTGCCGAGTTCGTGCGTTGCCGGATGCTTCTGTTCGTAGACCTCTCGCGTCCGCAGGTTGGGGAATCGGGCATCTCCGGCATTCTCGAGGATGAGCGCCTTACCCCCGTCGCAGACCACGACCCATTCGCCGCTTCCGATCTTCAGATCCGGCATCGAACTCTCCTGGTCTGGCGCGATCCTGGCGCACAACGCGGGGCGGGCGCCCCGGGTTGCCCGCTCCCGGCGGGACCGAATGCATGCATGCCAGGACTTTCGCCGGAACTTGGGGCTACCTTTGGCGTTGGCGACCAGCGTCGAGTGGTCTCCACGGGCTCGCGCCGGCAGGGCCGCGGCGAGCCTCGAGGCTTCACCGCGCCGAGGATTGGCCTGCCCGGTGCGGCAAGCAACCGCACCGACCCCGTCGGGACTGTCAGCTGCCCGCAATTTTCGGTGATCGCCGCCAAGAGCGCGATGCGTGTCAAGCAACCCAGGTCCTGGAATCGCCGATGAGTAACGGCAAAAAGCACCGCACGGCATTCCACGCCCGGGACGCGCGCGAGCAGCGCTCCGCCGCGCGGGAGGGCCGCACCGGGCCGCCGCCGCGCGATCCGCGCGTGCAGGCCGGGCGCATGGCTCAGCCGGCCCGGAACGCCCCACCCCGGAGCGACCAACTCGATGACACGATGCGGGACGCCATGCTCGGCGCGGTGCCGCGCTTGCGCGCTTTCGCCATTTCGCTGTGCGGAAACGTCGACAAGGCCGATGACCTCGTGCAGGAGACGCTGCTGCGCGCGCTTTCCCACATCGAGCAGTTCGAGCCCGGCACCAACATGCCGGCTTGGCTGTTCACGATCCTTCGCAACCTGTTCCGATCCGATTATCGCAAGCGCCGCCGCGAGGTCGAGGACGACGATGGCTCCTATGCGGATACCCTGAAGTCGCAGCCCGAGCAGTCCGGCCGGCTGGAGTTCGAGGAACTCCCCGGCGCACTCGCCAAGCTGCCGCCGGACCAGCGCGAGGCCTTGATCCTGGTTGGAGCGTCGGGCCTCTCCTATGAGGAGGCGGCGCAGATCTGCGGGTGTCCGATCGGGACGATCAAGAGTCGCGTCAATCGCGCACGCGGGCGGCTGGCGGAGCTGTTGTCGATCGAAAGCGTCGACGACCTCGGGCCCGATCAGACCATGCGCGCGGTGCTGGTGAACGAATGTTGAGGCATCATATTCCCGTCGAGGGCGTGCGCGGGGGAGCACGAAGGTCATGGGCCGTGGTTACGGGTGGTTTCGCATGAGCCAATCCGATCCAACGGCGGACTCGGGACCCGAGCTGTCGATCGCCACCGACAAAGTCTGTTTCATCGTCGTCAAGGCGCGCGAGTTCGACGCCAAGGATCTGGTCACCGAACCGGATCCCGCCTCCAATCCCACCGACGACCGGATGATCTCGGTTCTGGAGGATCACAAGGACGATCCGGTATACCGCGAGATTACGGCTTTCATCGGCGCTTTGAGCGAGGACGAGCAGATCGATCTCGTCGCCCTGGCCTGGCTCGGCCGCGGCGACGGCGGAATCGAGGATTGGGCCGAGCTGCACGGCCAAGCAGCGAGCGAGCACAACCGGCGAACGGCGCAATATCTGCTCGGCCTGCCGCTGCTGCCGGACTATCTCGAGGAGGGTCTGTCCCTGTTCGGCGAGTCGTGCGAATCCTACGAGCCTTGAGCGGGCGGAGCGCGAGTCCTTTCAACCCGTCCGCGGCCGGTCGATCTCGGCCAGGTCCTCGGGCGTGAGATTGCATTCCACGGCGCGAACGTTGGCTTCCACCTGCTCCGGCCGGGTCGCGCCGGCGATCACGCTTGCGACCGTCGGCCGCGCCGCCAGCCAGGACAACGCCAGCTCCAGCAGCGTGCGGCCGCGCCGGGCGCAAAAATCCTCGAGCCGCTCGACGATGCGCCAATTCGCCTCGGTCAAATACCGGTCGGCGAGGCGTTTGGTCTCGGTCAGTCGCGCGCCCGCGGGCATCGACGCGTTGCGCCGGTATTTGCCGGTCAAGAGCCCGCTGGCGAGCGGGAAATACGGCAACAGCCCGAGCCCGTAGCGCTCCATCATCGGGATGAGCTCGCGCTCCGGCTCGCGCACCACCATGCTGTATTCGTCCTGGCAGCACGCGAATCGATCGAGCCCGGCGTGCTGGGCGGTCCACAGGGCCTCGACGACTTGCCAGGCCGGCAGGTTGGAGCACCCGACGTAGCGCACCTTGCCTTGGCGGACGAGATCGTCGAGCGCGCGCAGCGTCTCCTCGATCGGGGTCAAGGGATCGGGCTGATGCAGCTGATAGAGATCGATCCAATCGGTTTTGAGCCGTCGCAGGCTCGCCTCGACCGCGGACAGGATGTAGCGCCCGGAAGCTCCCTTGCGGGTGCCGGCGTCGCCCATCGCCATGCCGAATTTGGTCGCGAGCACGATGTCCTTGCGCCGGTCGCCGAGGCTCTCGCCGAGATATTCCTCGGAGCGGCCGCGCTCGCCGTAGATATCCGCGGTGTCGAACAGCGTGATGCCGAGATCGAGCGCCCGGTGCACGACCTTGCGCGTCGCCGCAAGATCGAGCCTGCCGCCGAAATTGTTGCAGCCCAGCCCGACCAGCGAGACCTGCAGGCCGGATCTGCCGAGATTTCGTATTTGCATGCGCGACCTCTGTTCACCCCCGATCGCCCGAAGCGCGACGAGCGATCGGCGCCGGCTCGGCGACACCCGTCGGATCAGGACCAAAGTTCGGGCGCACTTGCAACCGCTTCGTCGTGCATCGACAGCGGAGCCATGGCGCGAGAGCAGCTCGGGACCGCATCTCCGAGTTGCGATCCAGGGGAACCGATGCCAGGATCGACGATTGCCCCCGAATTCGGAAACGGCGCGGCTTGATCGCTGCGTGATCGCCGTTCGAACATCGAGCAGGATCGCGAGGTCGGTTTGTTCTTTTCCGTAGCGTCGTCGCACCTGCTCTCGGTCTACGGCTATTGGGCGATCGCCGGGATCGTCGGCCTCGAAGGCATCGGCATTCCGATTCCGGGCGAGACCACCCTGATCCTCGCGGCCGTCTACGCGGGCTCGACGCACCACCTCGATATTCGACTGGTGATCGTGGCTGCCGCGGCGGGCTCTATCGTCGGCAGCATCATCGGGTTCTGGATCGGGCGGGAGATCGGCTATCCGCTCTTGCTGCGCTACGGTCACTACGTCGGCCTGACCGAGAGCAAGATCAAGATCGGGCAATATCTGTTCCGGAGTCATGGCGGCAAGATCGTGTTCTTCGGTCGCTTCGTCCCGCTGCTCCGCACGCTTGCCGCCTTACTCGCCGGGGCCAATCGCATGCCCTGGCTTCCCTTCCTGCTGTTCAACACGGCGGGCAGCATCTTGTGGACCTGCGTGTACGGTCTCGGAGCGTATTATCTCGGCGAGGAAACGAGCCGATTGGAGGCTCCACTGGAGATCGGTCTGACGGTGATGGTGCTCGTCGTCATCTTCGGCGGGGCGATCCTGCTGCGCCGCAGTGAGGCGCAACTGGCCGCGGCGGCGGAACGCGCATTGCCCGGTCCGCTCCAAGACCCGCACCGACCGCAATCGATCGACTGCTGATCGTCCGCGTCCGCCCACGGCCGCGCGCCGCTCGCATCAGGACCATGGATATCGTACCGTTCGGGTCGGACCCCGCCGCGGTCGCGACCGAGCCGGCGGGAACCGCGGGAGGCACGCACATGGGCCGGATTCTCATCAAGGGCGGCGCATTGGTCACCATGGATCGCCGGATCGCGGACCTTCCTGCCGGCGACGTACTGATCGAGAACGATCGCATTGCGGCGATTGCGCCGCAGCTTCCGGCGCCGGACGGCGCGCAAGTGATCGACGCCGCCGATTGCATCGTGCTGCCGGGGCTGATCAACGCCCATGTGCACACTTGGCAGAGCGCGCTACGCGGCATTGCCGCCGATTGGACCGTGGCGAAATATATGGCCGCCATGCATCGCGGCCTGGCTACGCTGTTCCGTCCCGAGGACCTCTACATTGCCAACCTCATGGGCGCGCTGAACCAGATCCATTGCGGCTCGACCACGCTGGTCGACTGGTGTCACAACAATCCGACGCCGGAGCATACCGACGCGGCGATCGACGGCTTGGCGGAATCCGGCATCCGCGCCGTATTTCTGCACGGCTCGCCCAAGCCCAACCCGAAGCCCGGGCAAAAGCACTTCAGCGAAATCCCGATGCCGCGTGCCGAGATCGGGCGCCTGCGCAACGGCCGGTTCGCCGGCCGCGACGGGCTGATCACCTTCGGGCTCGCCATCCTCGGTCCCTATTACTCGATCTACGAGGTGACGCGACACGACGTCGAGCTTGCCCGCGAGTTCGACCTCTTGGCCAGCATGCACGTCGGCGGCGGCGTGCCGATCGCAGCGGGAGGTTTTGAGCGCCTCGCCAAAGAAGGCCTGATCCGCGGCAGGTTCAATGTCGTGCACGGCAATGATTTGTCGGCGGATGTGATCCGCACGATCACCGATCGCGGCGGCATGTTCACGGTTACGGCCGAGATCGAGCTGCAGATGGGCTATGGCGATCCGCTCACCGGGCAGCTCAACGCGTTGAACGCGCCGGTCTCGATCGGCTCCGACGTCGAACCGGCGGCACGCGGCGACCTGTTCACGGCGAGCACCCTGGAAATCCATGCGCAGACGGGCAGCCGCCCGGAGGCGATGCCGGTCAGCTGTCGCCAAGCGCTGGAATGGGCCACCATCAACGGCGCCAAAATGCTCGGTCTCGATCACCGCATCGGCTCGCTTGCGCCCGGCAAGCAGGCCGACATCATTCTGCTGCGCAGCGGCGATCTCAATCTGTTTCCGGTCCACGATCCGGTTGCATCCGCCGTGATGCAGGCCGGCGTGGCCAATGTCGACACCGTGCTGATCGCGGGCCGCGTTGTGAAGCGCGGCGGAAAATTGCTCTATGCCGACATCGGGCAGAAAAAATCCGCGCTGCGGCGCTCGGGCGAGCGAATCCTGAGCGATTTCGGGCTCGAGCCGCAGCGCGCGGCCTGAAAGGAGAGATGCCGATGCCGTCCGGTCGCCGTCGTTTCCTGCTCTTGCTGACCGCCGTCGTCGCCGCAGCGGTGCTGGCGCCGGCCGGCGAGCCGCGCGCCGCCGATCCGATCAAGATCGGCTTTGCCATGTCGCAGACCGGGGGCCTTGCCGGCGGCGGCAAGAGTGCCGTGCTGGCGTTCGAAATCTGGAAGGACGATGTCAACGCCAGAGGCGGGCTGTTGGGACGGCCGGTGGAGCTCGTCTATTACGACGACCAGAGCAATCCTTCGCTGATCCCCGGCATCTACACCAAGCTGCTCGACGTCGACAGAGTCGATTTCGTGGTCTCCTCCTACGCCACCAACCAGATCGCGCCCGCCATGCCGATCGTCATGCAGCGCAATCTGCTGTTCATGGCGCTGTTCGGCACGGGGGTGAACGACAATTTCCACTATGACAAGTATTTTCAGATCCTGCCGAACGGCAAGGAGACCCGGCTCGCGCCCTCGCTCGGCTTTCTCGAGACCGCGATGACCATGGAACCCAGGCCGCAGACGATCGCGCTGACTGGAGCCGACGCCGAATACGCGCAGACCGTGCTGGCGGGCGCGCGGGAGACCATCCAGCGGCTGGGGCTGAAGATCGTCTACGACCGCAGCTATCCGCCGAGCACCGTCGACTATTCGCCGATCGTGCGCTCGATTCAGGCGACCAATCCCGACGTCGTCTTCGTGGCCTCCTATCCGCCGGATTCGGTCGGCATCGTGCGCGCCGCCAGCGAGATCGGGCTGAGCCCGAAAATGTTCGGCGGCGGGATGATCGGGCTCGCCTTCACGCCGATCAAGCAGCAGCTCGGACCGCTGCTCAACGGCATCGTCGCCTACGACGTCTATGCGCCGGAGCCGACGATGCAATTCCCCGGCATCGACGATTTCCTCAAGCGCTATCAGGCGAGAGCCGCCGGGGCCGGCGTCGATCCGCTCGGCCATTATCTTCCGCCCTACGCGTATGCGGAGATGCAGATCCTGGCCCAGGCGGTGAACGCGGTCGGCAGCATCGATCATGCCAAGATCGCAGCCTATATCCACGCCACCAAATTCAGCACCGTCGTCGGCGACGTGAAATTCGCGGACAATGGCGAGTGGGAGAAGGGGCGCGCCCTCTTCGTCCAATACCAGAACGTCAAGGGCAACGACATCAACCAGTTCCGCCAGGCCGGCACGCAGGTGATCCTCTATCCGCCGGAGCTCAAGTCGGGGAAGCTGATCTATCCGTACGCGGGGGCGAAGCGCTGATTATGTGACGTCTACGGGTGAGCCGAAGGTTCGCGAAACGGGCTTGGGCCTAAAAAGGCCGGCCGAATGGGGAAGGGATGGAGCGGGGTCGTCGAAC
>WNFF01004061.1_pt1 | contig 28434 bp, 27 predicted proteins | sample 5400441 | NCBI WGS metagenome assembly WNFF01 (sample SAMN13153345, study PRJNA577476) | soil metagenome | isolation source: 120 cm saprolite under Douglas fir tree site 2 hole 3 replicate 1 | place: USA:California | collected 2015-04-18
GGGCGTGGACGAACGGGAGCTTGGCGAACTTCGCCCGATCCACCTCGATGACGAGGGTGACCCCGTCCGGATTGCGCCACGGGAAGTCCTTGCCGGTGTACTTCTGAGCGGTGGCGTCCTTCACCACGAAGGCGGGATCCGCGCGCCGCTCGATCACGCGGCCCCGGAGCTGGGCCTCGGTGTACGGGTCGTGGGTGTCCACGATCGACAGCGCCACCCGGGGATCGCGCCGGGTGTTCTTGGCCTTGAGCGAGCCCTCGCCGGTCCCGACGAGGATGCGATCCCCTTCCCGCGTCACCCACACCGGAGCCGACTGCGGCGAGCCGTCCGGCATGAGGGTCGCGAGGTGGGCGAAGTTGGGTCCGTCGATCAGCTTCCTGATGTCCGGGGACAGGGCCATGGCCATGGACGCCTCCTTGTCGTGATCGGGCCTGGGCGCCCATTCTGCTCCCGCCCGGCGGGCGGCGCCACCCGGTGACGCGCGCGGCGCGTCCGCGGCGCGCCGCCGGAGGCCGCCGGCCCCGGCTCGCGCGCCTCTCCGATCGCGTCGGGCCGCGACCGCGCATCCTGTTCGTCGGCATCAACCCGTCGCTGCGCTCGGCCGAGGTCGGCCACCACTTCGCGAGCCCGGGCAATCCCTTCTGGCGCTTGCTCTACGCGGCCCGGCTGATCCCCATCGCGTTCACCTTCCGGGACGACGTGCGCCTGCCCTCGTGCGGACTGGCCCTGACCAACATCGTGCCCCGTGCGACCCGCGCGGCCTCCGAGCTGACCCGCGCCGAGTACGCGGCCGGCCGCGCGCGGCTCGCGCGATCGATCGCGAGGGTGAAGCCGCGAACCGTGGCCTTCGTCGGCGTCACCGTCTATCGGGCGTTCTTCGGGGCGGCCGCGACTCCGGGCCCGGGGGCCAAGCCGCAGCGGATCGGTCTGGCCCGGGTCTTCGTGCTGCCCAATCCGAGCGGGCTCAACGCGGCCTATCCCGGGTTCCGCGACAAGCTGATCTGGTTCAAGCGCCTCAAGCGCTACACTTCCCTCCGGGAGGACTCGAGATGCGACTAGCCGGCAAGATCGGGATCGTCACCGCCGCCGCCTCCGGCATGGGCCGGGCCGGCGCGCTCCGCTTCGCCCAGGAAGGGGCCCAGGTCGCGGTGGTCGACGTGGACGCGGCCGGCGTCGCGCGCGTGGTGGGCGAGATCGCGGCCGCGGGCGGCACCGCGCACGGGATCGTCGCCGACCTCACGAAGGACGAGGAGTCCCGCCGCATCGTGTGGGACACGGTGAGCCGGTTCAAGGGCCTCGACTTCGTGTGGAACCACGTCGGCCATCCCGGACCGGCCGCGGTCGAGGGTATCGACATGATCGCCTTCGACCTCGCGGTCGACCTCAACCTGCGCACCGTGCTGGTGACGACCGAGGCGGCCATCCCGGAGATGCGCCGGCGCGGGGGCGGCAGCCTCCTCTTCACCGCCTCGACCTCCGGGCTCCAGGGCTCCGCCTACAGCCCGGTGTACTCGATGTGCAAGTTCGGGGTGGTCGGCTTCGTCAAGAGCCTCTCGGTGCGCCTGGCCCCCGAGAAGATCCGCGTCAACGCGGTGTGTCCGGGCCCCATCGACACCCCGATGCTGCGCGTCTTCGTCGCGCGCCCTGACCAGAAGTCGACCGCGGGCATGGATCCGGAAGACCTGGTGCGCCGCCGTGCCGCCGGGTCCGTGCCGCTCGGCCGCACCGGCCGGCCGGAGGAGATCGCCAACGCGGCCCTGTTCCTGCTGTCCGACGAGGCGTCGTTCATCACCGGGGCGGCGCTGCCGGTCGATGGAGGCGTGACCGCGGCGTGAGCCGGCGCCGGAGAACGCGGCCCACCGCGAGGGCTCGCCTGGCGGCCGTCGCGCTCGCTCTCGCGCTCCTGGCGGGGTGCCCGGCCGCGATTGCCCCGGCCTCCGCGGTCGGCTTCCTCGAAGGCACCCACGAGGGCGCCGACTTCCTCATCGGCGTCCCCGCGCGCTGGAACGGCGGCCTCGTCCTGTTCGCCCACGGCTACGAGGGCGAGGGCGACGGCCGGGGGAGCGTGCGCGCCTCACCCCTCAGCAGCCATCTCGAGGCGCGCGGCTACGCGTGGGCCGCGTCCGGCTATCGGAGCCGGGGCTATCGGCCCGACTGGTTCCTGGCCGACATGCTCGCGCTCCGCGCCCGCTTCATCGCCCAATTCGGCGTCCCGAGGTGGACCATCCTGCACGGCCAGTCGATGGGCGGCCACGTGACGATCGCCTCGCTCGAGCTGCATCCGGAGACCTACCAGGGCGCCCTCATCGAGTGCGGCATCGTGGACGGGGTGGGCCTGGTGGACTGGCTCTACGCCTACACCGCGGCCGCGGAGTACCTCTCCGGCGTGCGCCTCCTCGACGCGCCGGACCGGCCGGCGTTCAGCGCGCTCGTGAACGGTCCCTGGCTCGGTGCGCTGGGCACGCCCGGGAGCTACACCGAGCGCGGGCGCCGGTTCGACAGCGTGGTGAAGCACCTGATGGGCGGCGAGCTGCCGCTCCGCCTCGAGGGTATGCGGCAGCGCTACATCATGAACCTCAACTCCCGCGATCCGGGACCCGACCGCGCGCGGGAGCTCGCGCGGCACGCGAGCACGACGCACATTCGCTACGACATCGATCCCGGCCTGGGCGTGACCGCGGACGAGCTGAACCGCGGGATCCGCCGGATCACTCCCGCCCCGGGCGCGCGCGCCCGCGAGGGCAACCCGGTGTTCGCCGAGCTGACCGGCAAGATTCGCGTGCCCTTGATGACGATCCACGAGACGGCGGACTTCCGCGTCCCGTTTCGCCTGCAGCAAGACTATCGCCGTCGGACGCTGGCCGCCGGCACGTCGCATCTCCTGGTGCAGCGGGCCGTGCGCTGGGCCGGGCACTGCGCCTTCGACGGCACGGTGCGCGAGCGAGCGTTCGACGATCTGGTGGAGTGGATCGAGCGGGGCGTGGTCCCGGCGGGTGACGACGTGCTCGCCCCGGACGTCTCGAGGCTCGGCCTGCGCTGGACGCCGGCTCTCCATCCCGCGGATCCCCTGGCCCCGGCCGGGCGCTGAGCGCATCTCCATCCCTCACGAAGGAGCGCATCGATGGCCACGCACGAGCCCCTGCTGCCGCAGATCGAGCAGTTCATTCACGACAACCCGCAGGGCGTCCTGACGTCCTTCCGACGGAACGGCATGCCCCAGCTCAGCATCGTCACCGTCTACCCGCGCGACGGCGGCGTGGGGATCTCCATCACCGAGACCCGGATGAAGTTCAAGAACCTGCTCCGGGATCCGCGCTGCTCGCTGCTGATCTCCCACGCGGACTGGTGGTCCGGGTTCCTGGTCTTCGAGGGCAAGGCGGAGCTCACCCACTCGGGCAACACCGACCCCGACGCCCTGCGCCTGGCCCGCCGCCACATCTTCAGCGCCACCACCCGGCGCCGGAGCCGGGACTGGGACGAGTACGACCGCATCACCGAGGCGGACAAGCGGGTGGCCATGGTGCTGCGGCCCGAGCACCTGTACGGCTCCGCGCTGGCCAAGATGCGCGACGCCCTGGCCAAGTAGCGCCGTCGCGGCGCGCCGCTCCCGTCAGCGCGCCGCGGCGGGCCCCCGCAGCAGGGCGCCGGGCAGCCGGCCCGTCGGCTTGCCGTCCTCGAGCGTGACCTCGCCGTTGACGATGGTGGCCGCGATGCCCTCCGCCTTCTGAACCAGGCGACGGGCGCCGCCGGGCAGATCCGCCTCCACCGTCGGCATCGCCGGCCTGATCCGGGCCTCGTCGAACAGCACCAGGTCGGCCCGGTAGCCGGCCTTCAGCAGCCCGCGGTCGCCGAGGCCCCAGGCGGCCGCGTTGTCGAAGCTCAGCTTGCGTACCGCCCGCTCGAGCGTGAACGCCCCCTTCGCGCGGACCCAGTAGCTCAGCATGTGGGTCTGGAGCGACGAGCCCATCTCCTGACAGACGTGGGCGCCCGAGTCCGAGAACGTCGCGAGGGTGTGCGGATGCCTGAGCATGCCGAGCACGTGATCCGGGTGCTCGTTGACGAGCGGCTGCACGAACACCTGGTTGTCGTTCGCGAGCGCCAGATCGATCATCACGTCGACCGGGTGCTGGCCCCGCGCGGCCGCGAGCTGGGCCACCGTCGGGTCGTTCCACTCCACGTCCTTCATCGCGTAGAGGTTCTCGTAGTCCGGCTTGCGGGGATCGGTGGTGGCCGCCCCGCCGCCCTGGAACACGTTGTCACGGGGCCTCATCCCCGCCTCCTCCGCGACCAGCCGCCGCCGCGTCGCCGGATCGGCGAGGCGCCGCTTCTGCTCGGGAAGCGGCAGGAGGCGCAGCTCGCGCCAGGCGGGCAGGACGTCGAAGGGCAGATAGGACTTGAGGGAGAAGATGGCGTTGATCGAGCGCGTGGTGGTCTGTCCCCACACGCGGGCGCCCGCCGCCGCGCACTCGTCGAGATAGTCGAGCTGATAGGTCCACGGATTCGGATTCTCACCCTGGCGGCTCGAGATCGTGCCGAACATCACGGGTCGCCCGCTCTCGAGGGCCACCCGCTTGAGCCGCGCCAGGAACGCCCGCTGCGCCAAGCCGCCCGAGATGTCCGGGCCGACCTGGAAGATGCCCGCGCCCACTTCGCCCATGGCGCCGACGAGGCGATCTACCTCCGACCACTCGGCGATGCGGCTGGCGACCGGGGTGTTGTCGGGCGTGACGTGGGTCGTGGAGCGGGAGCTCGAGAAGCCCATCGCCCCGGCGCGGATCGCCTCCTTGACCGCCGCGGTCATGCGGGCGAGATCGTCCTCGGTGGCCGCCTCGCTGAGCGCCCGCTTCCCCATCACGTACATGCGCAGGGCGGAATGGCCGATGTAGGCCCCGTAGTTGATGGCCTTGGGGAGCCGATCGACGGTCGCCAGGTACTCGGGGAAGGTCTCCCAGGTCCAGTCGATGCCGGACAGCATCGCCTCGGTCGGGATGTCCTCCACCGCGGTCAGGCAGCGGGCGAACCACTCGCGCTCCTCGGGCCGGCACGGCGCCAGCGCGAAGCCGCAATTGCCCATGATCACGGTGGTGACCCCGTGCCAGCAGGAGCAGCTGCCGATCGGGTCCCACGCCACCTGGGCGTCCATGTGGGTGTGGCCGTCGACGAAGCCGGGCGCGACGATGAGGCCGTCGGCGTCGATGACCCGCTCGGCCGCCGACCGGACGCGGCCGATCTCGACGATGCGCCCGTCCTGCACGCCCACGTCGCCCGCGTAGCGCGCCGCGCCGGAGCCGTCGACGATCGTGCCGTTACGAATCAGGAGATCGAGACCCATGGTTGTTCCGTTCCTCCGTTGGTGCCGAGTGCTCAGCAGGTCTCCCAGGTCTTCGGGTTCCAGTCCTTCCCTGCGCGCCGGCCCTCACCCGAGGGCCCTCTCCAGACGCCGCACGATCTCCTGCTTGGGCTGGACGCCGACCAGGCGGTCGACCTCGCGACCGTCCTTCAGGACGAGCAGCGTCGGGATCGAGCGCAGGTCGAAGCGCGCCGCGGTGCGGGGATTGTCGTCCACGTTCAGCTTCACCACCCGGACCCGGCCGGCCAGCTCGGTCGCGAGCTGGTCGATGACCGGCGCGATCATGTGGCAGGGCCCGCACCACGGCGCCCACGCGTCCACCAGCACCGGCACCGGCGAGCGCTCGACGTCCTGGGCGAAGCTCGCGTCGGTCACCGGCTGCGGCTGGCCGGCCGGCAGCGGGGCCCGGCACTTGCCGCAGACCGGCGCGAGTCCTCGCGCGATCTTGTCGGCCGGGACCCGATTCGTGGCCCCGCAGGCCGGGCAGCCGATCATCAGCGTTTCCATGCTCTCGGCGAGTCCTCCGGCCGCCATTCTGCCCTTGCCGGGGCGAAGACGCCAGCCGGGCGAATGCGCTAGAGTGGGCACGCTCTGCCGGGGCCCCCTGAGTGCTGTTCTTCATCTCCCTGCTCGTGGACGGACTGCTCGCGGGCGCGATCTATGCCCTGATCGCGCTGGCGTTCGTGGTGGTCTACAAGACGTCCCGCATGATCAACTTCGCGCTCGGCGAGTGGGCGATGCTGGGCGCGCGGCTGGTCGCGACCGGCCTCTACGCGACGGGCCTCGGAGTCGCGGCTGCCGTCGGCCTCGGGGGAGCGGGCACGGTGGGGGCCGCCCTTGCCTTCAACCGGCTCGTCCTGCAGCGCCTCGTCGGGCGCCCGCTGATCGCGGTGATCATGGTCACCCTCGGCCTCGGCATGGTGATGCGGGGAGCGACTCCCCTGGTGCTCGCGGGTATTCCCGGCGCGATCGCCCTCCCGTTCCCGGCGGACCCGATCCGCGTGTACGGCGTGCTGGTCGCGCCCGGGAAGCTCGCCGCCGCGGCCATCGCCCTGGTCTGCGCGGCCGCGGTGAGCAGCTTCTTCCGCTGGAGCCGGACGGGCCTGGCGCTGCGGGCCATCGCCGACGACGCGCAGATCGCCACCGCGGTCGGGATCGACGTTCACCGCCACTTCGCCATCGCCTGGGCCCTGATGGCCGCCATCTCGGTCCTGGCCGGCACCCTGTGGACCTTCGTGGTCGGCAGCGGGCTCGGGGTCGTGCTGGTCGGCCTCAAGGTGTTCCCGATCGTGGTCGTCGGCGGTCTCGACAGTATCCTCGGCACCGTCATCGGGGCCCTGGCCATCGGGGTGCTGGAGAGCCTCGCGGCCGGCTACCTGGATCCCCTCGTGGGCGGCGGATTCAGCGGCGTCACCTCCTACCTCGTCCTGATCGCGATGCTGTTCGCGCGGCCCTACGGGCTGTTCGGCCGGCCGGACGTCGAGCGGATCTAGGACCGAGGTGATATCCTTCACCCCGCGGAGCGGGCGAGGACGGATGAGCGACGTCGAGCGCTGTCGCGAGGCTGAGGTCTTCAGGCAAGTCGACGCGGCCTTCCGCGCCGGGGACCTCGAGGGTCTGCGCGTCGCGCTGGGCGATCCCGCCGGCTTTCCCGATGTGCGCGGGCCGATCACGATCGGTCACTGCCTCGAGTACGCGATCTACCACAGCCCCCTGTCGTTCGTCCGCCTCCTGCTCGAACGCGGTGCGGATCCGAATTACGCGGACCATGCCGGCTTCCCCTCGCTGATCGCGGCCCTGACGTGTCTCCGGTCCGTCCCCGGCAGCCCGGCCCGAGCCGACGCTCACGAGATCCTGGAGCTGCTCCTGGGCGCCGGCGCGGATCCAAATCAGCGCGGCCTGAACGACTACACCCCGCTCCACTGGGCGGCGGGCGACGGCGATGAGCGCGTGGTGCGGCTACTCCTCGCCCACCGCGCCGACGTCACGGCCCGGACCCGGATCGACGAGTACGAGACGCCGCGGCAGGTGGCCCAGCGCGCGGGCCATCAAGCGGTCGCCGAGCTCCTCGACCAGCACGTGGCCCGTCACGGCCGGTAACGCAGTCGGGGTCGACGCGCGATGCGTCACGAGTGGGAACAAGCCGTTCGCGGTGACGACGTGATCACGCTCGCGCGACTCCTCGATGATGGCGCCGACCTCGACGCGCGCGACGCGCACGGTCAGACGAGCCTGATGCTCGCGGTCTCGAGCGGCTCCGCCGGGGCCGCCGCGTTCCTCGTCGGGCGGGGCGCGGCCCTCGACCACACCGCCAAGTATCACCTGAGCGCGCTCATGCTCGCCGTTCTTCGCGATCAGCCCGCGATCGTGCGTCTGCTCGTGACCGCGGGCGCCGACGTGTCGATTCAGGGGTCGGGGGCCCCCGGCTTCCACGGCAAGACCGCGCTCGATCTGGCTGACGCCGCCGGACGCACCGAGATTGCCGCGATCCTCCGCGAGGCAGGATCTCGCCATCTCGATGCGCTATGATCCCGCCGATGCGCCTGCAGGGTCGGGTGGCGGCGATCACCGGCGGCGCGCTCGGCATCGGGCGCGCGACGGCGCTCCTGTTTGCCGAGGAGGGCGCGACGGTGGCCCTCGGCGACGTCCAGCTCGAGGCGGCCGAGAAGGTCGCGCAGGAGATCAGCCACCGCGGCGGCAAGGCAATCGCGATCGGTCTGGACGTGGGCGACGCGGCGCAGGTCCAGGCCTTCGTGGACCGCGTGGTCGGGGAATTTGGCCGCCTCGACATCATGTTCGCGAACGCGGGCATCGCCCACTCCGCGCCGTTCCTCGAGCATCCGGAAGCCCAGTGGCACCGGGTGCTGCGCGTCAACCTGACCGGTGTCTTCCTCTGCTGCCAGGCCGCGGCCCGCCAGATGGTCCGCCAGGGCGGCGGCCGCATCATCACCACCGCGTCGATCAACAGCTTCCGCGGCGTCGAGAACCTGGTCGGGTACAACGCGGCCAAGGCCGGCGTCATCGAGCTGACCCGCACCATGGCGGTGGAGCTGGCGCAGCATCGCATCGCGGTGAATTCGATCGCGCCAGCCCAGATCGACACCCGGCTCACCCGGACCTTGCCGGAAGAAGCCCGGCGCCGGCGCGTGGAGCGGATCCCGATGGGCCGCTTCGGCGAGCCCGAAGAGGTCGCCCGGGTCGCGCTCTTCCTGGCCTCCGACGACGCCAGCTACGTCACCGGTCACACCCTCGCGGTGGACGGGGGCTACCTGGCCGGCGGCCTCTGGTCCGGCGCCCCAGGCATCGTCCCGCCCGGCGTCAACCCCAGCTAGGCCGCTCCCCGGTGGATCAGGCGCTCGACGACGTCACGGTGCTCGACCTGGGCCAGGTCATCGCGATGCCCTTCTGCACGATGCTGCTCGCCGACATGGGCGCTCGGGTGATCAAGGTGGAGTCGCCGGAGCGCGGGCGCGAGCGCGTGTCGCTCGGCGTGAAGCGGCGGCGCGACGGGGTCGAGGAGCGAGTGCCGGCCGCGCAGTACCGCGATCGCAACAAGCTCGGGGTCACCCTCGATCTCAAGACCCCGGCCGGGGCCGACCTCTTCCGCGAGCTGGTCGAGCACGCCGACGTGGTGAGCGAGAACTTCAGCGTGGGCACCATGGAGCGCCTCGGCCTCGGCTACGAGGAGCTGCGCCGCGTGAATCCCGGCATCGTGTACGCGTCGATCACCGCGTTCGGCCAGACCGGTCCCTACGCGCCCCAGCGCGGCTACGACATGCTCGCGCAGGCGATCAGCGGGTACATGAGCATCACCGGCGATCCCGACGGGCCACCGACCCGCTCTGGCCAGTCGATCTCCGACTACTACGCGGGCATGCTCTGCGCCTTCAGCATCGTCTCCGCGTTGCACTACCGGCAGCGCACCGGCCGGGGGCAGCGCATCGACCTGGCCTTGCTGGACAGCCTGGTGGTGGCGCTCGACAACCTCGGCGAGCGCTACACGGTGGGCGGCGAGATCCTCACCCGCGCCGGCAACGTCTCGTTCGCGGGCTCCGCCACCGGGATCTATCCGGCCGCCGATGGCCACGTGGCCGTCGCCGCCTCGGCGAGCAACGCGATCTGGGCGCGCTTCTGCGCGGTCATCGGCCGCGACGAGCTGACGCGCGACCCCGGGTTCGCCACCGCGGCGGCCCGGCGCGACCGCCGCGACCAGATCGCCGCCATCATCCAGGCGTGGACCGGCCCGCGCGCCAAAGCGGAGGTGGTGCGCATCCTCGCGTCGGCCGGCGTCCCCGCCGCGCCGGTCAACAACGTGGCCGAGATGGTCGCGGATCCTCAGGTGCAGGCGCGCGAGATGTTCGTGCAGCTCGACCATCCCGTCTTCGGTCCCCTGACCACCACCGGGACACCGCTCAAGCTGTCGGAGACGCCCGGCCGCGTCCGCTGGCTCGCGCCCATGCCCGGCGAGCACAACGACGAGGTTTTCACGGGTCTCCTGGGCCACTCGCGTGACGACCTCGAGCGCTGGCGCGCCGACGGCGTGATCTAGCATGGCCGGCACGACCGCGAGCGGCGTGGTGATCGTCGGCGGCGGAATCGTGGGAGTGGTCACCGCCTACTACCTCGCCCGGGCGGGCGTCGCCAGCGTCGTGGTGGAGCGCGACGCCATCGGCAGCCACGCCTCCGGCTTCGCCTACGGCGGGCTGAGCCCGGTGACCGGCGCCGGCATCCCCGGACCCCTCGCCGAGGTCGCCCAGGCGGGGATGCGGCTCCACCGCGAGCTGGCGGAGAGTGTGGTCGCGGAGACGGGGATCGGCATCGACTTCCGGCTGCGCCCCTCGCTCGCCCTGGCATTCACCGAGGCGGAGGCTCGACGCCTGCAGGCGGCCGTGCCCTGGCAGCAGCGGCAGCCGGGCTACACCGCGCGCTGGCTCGACGCCGCGGAGGCCCGGCGCGTGGAGCCGCGGATCTCGGAGGAGGCCCTGGGCGCGGTCTCGATCGACGGGACGGCGGACGTCGAGCCGTATCGTCTCGTGCTCGCCCTCACCCGCGCGGCCGAAGGGCTGGGCGCGAGCGTACGCCACGGGCGGATCGCCGGGCTCCGTCGCCAGGGCGACAAGGTCACGCACGTGGTCCTCGAGCGGGGCGAGATCGCGTGCTGCGTCCCCTCAAGGGCCAGATCCTGCGCCTGCAGGCGCCCGGCCCGCCGGTGCCCTGCTCGGTCGGCTGGGGCCACAACTACGCCACCACCAAGCCCGACGGCCTCCTGTGGGCGGGCACGACCGAGGAGGAGGCCGGCTTCGACGAGGAGACGACGCGCGAGGCGCGCGACGAGATCGGCGCCGCGCTGGTGACGATGCTGCCCGCGATGGCCGACGCCCAGGTCGTCCACCAGACCGCCTGCCTGCGGCCGGTGGCCTCCGACGGCCTCCTGCTGCTCGGGCGGGTGCCGGGCTTCGACTCCGTCTACATGGCGACGGGCGCCGGCCGCAAGGGCATCCTGCTCGGCCCGGCCATGGGCCGCGCGGTGGCCGACCTCATCCTGACCGGCAAGAGCCCGCTCGCCCTCGAGGCCTTCTCGCCCGCGCGCTTCGCCCGGGCGACGGGCTGATCAGCGGAAGCGCGCGATCACGTCCTTGCCGTAGCGCAGCACGTCGTCGGGCGTCTTGAGCTGCGCGGGCAGGCCCGCCGCGGCGCTGACCGGCACCGCCACACGCGCGATGCCCTGCCGCGCCAGCGCCTCGATCTCCGCGACGTCGGTCGGCGCCGCCACCGTGATCTCGATGGCCTTCGGATCGCGCCCGGCCGCCTCGGCGGCGCGCCGCATCTCGTCCAGCAACCCGGGCGGCGGGGTCCGGGCGGGAAAGTAGCCATCGCCGAGCCGCCCCGCGCGCCGGGCCGCCACCACGGTGTCGCCTCCCACCACGATGGGGATGGAGCGCTCGGGTGGGCGCGGGCGGCAGAACACCTGGGCGAACGAGATGAAGCGTCCCTTGAACGTCGCGCACTCCTGGCTCCACAGCGCGCGCATCGCCGCCACGTACTCGTCGGTGCGCGGCCCGCGGTCCGCGAACGGCAGCCCGAGGGCGGCAAACTCCTCGGCGAGCCAGCCGACGCCGATGCCGAGCAGCACGCGCCCGCCACCGGCCAGGTGATCGAGCGTCGCCACTTCCTTCGCGGTCACCACCGGGTTGCGCTGCGGCAGGATGAGGATGGCGGTGCCGAGCTTGATGGTGCGGGTGGCCGACGCGACGTAGGCCAGCCAGATCAGCGGGTCGGGAATGGGGTAGTCCTCGAGTCCCGAGCCCATGCGCCCGGACGGGGAATACGGGTAGCGCGACTGGTAGCCCTGCGGCACCACCACGTGCTCCACCGTCCAGATCGAGTCGAAGCCGGCGGCCTCGGCGGCTTGCGCCAGCTCGACCGCGGCGGATCCGTTGCTGTAGCGCCCGAGGCTCGCGTATCGCAGTCCGAACTTCATGGCGACCCTCCTTTGCACGTGAGCGCGGCGAGCGCCCGGACGTCGGGGAGCGTGGGCAGGTGCCGGAGCATCTCGAGGAGCCGCCCGACCTGCGCCCCCGGCAGGACGACACCCGCGAGCCGTCGGAACTTCTCCTCCACCTCCGGCCGAGACACCGGGTGGCCTGGGGTGCCGCGCGCGGCGCGCACCACCTCGTCGAGCACGCGCCCGTCGCGCAGGCGGACCCGCATCCGCGCCTCGGGGATCCCCAGGGCGGGATCGGCCACCGGCCGGATCCGGCGGGCCAGCGCGACGAGGGCCGGATCGGGCGTCGTCGTGAACTCCGATTCCGCGGCCTCGCCGCCGGTCAGGGCGAGCGCGGCACAGTAGGCGGCGCTGAACTTGGCCTCGAGGCCGGTGCGGGGCTCGGGAATCGCCGCGACCTTGACCGCGAGCGGAGGCACGTGGCACTCGACCTCGGCGATCGCCTCGGGAGGTGGCGCCGAGCGCGCCCGGATGGCGCGGCCGGCGTCGATCGTCGCGTGGAGGAGGTGGCAGGCGGCGTAGAGCTTCGTGCTGTTGTCGAGGATCTCGAAGCGCTTGCCGAGATCCTCCAGCGCCGGGCTCAGATCGGTGACGCCGAGGAACGTGCCGGGCAGGCCGGGGCGCTCGTCGAGGATGCCGGCGGGGCCGGTGAAGCCCTCGCGCGCGAGCAGCGCGGCCAGGAGCCCGTTCATCGCCGCCTTGCCCGGATGGAGCGGCTTGCACATGGTGCCGAGCGACTGCTCGAGCCCCGCGGCCTGGGTGCCCGCGATCCCGAGCGCCCGGCCGAGCTGCTGGGCGGTGAGACCCAGCAGCTTCCCCGCCGCCACCACCGCGCCGAAGTGACCGAGGACCGCGGTGACGTGCCACCCGCGATCGGCGAGCATCGGGCCGATGACCCGGCCGATCCGCGTCTCGACCTCGAAGCCCGCGACGAACGCCTCGAGAGCGGCGGCACCCGGCCGTCGATGCCACTCCGCGATGGCCAGCACGACCGGGGCCACCGGCGCCGAGCCGTGGACGATGGAGGCCAGGTGCGTGTCGTCGAAGTCGAGCGCGTGGCCCTGCGCGCCGTTGGCGAGCGCGGCCAGCAGCGCGCTCGTCCGGCGACCCCGGCCGAGGACCGTCGCCTGCGGATCACCGCCGCTGGCGGCGACCACCGCGTCGAGCGCGGCGGCGAGCGGCTCGGTCGAGCCGCGGATGGCGGCGCCGACCCAGTCGGTGAAGGAAAGGCCCGCGGCCGCGACCACGGCGTCGGGCAGCGATCCGAGCTCGAGCCCGAGGACGAAGTCGACCAGCGCGTCCGCGACGGGCGTGCGTGCGTCCTGGCGCATCACGGGACGATCACGTGCTCGGTGGTGATGATGAACGGCGCGTCGCCGGGCGCGATGAAGTTGGGCTCGTCGGCCCGGACCCGCGGGTACGGCGCGCTCGCGGCCGACGCGCGCATGGCCTGGGTGTCGTCGAACCACGTGATCGCCACGCCGTCGTAGGCCGGCGTCCGCCCCCGCTCGTAGGCGGACGAGCGCGTGTGGCTCTGCACGTACCGCCGGATCACCGGGATCTGCGCGGCGAGCGGCCCGTGGATCTTTAGCCAATGGCGCTGGAAGTCGTGCACCGCGAGGCCGGGCTTCCGGGTCACGAACTCGACGTTCTTCACGCCGCCCGGCGGCGCGGGCCCGTCCTTGATCACGTGCTCATCGGTGAGGATCAGCCCCATCGTCGTGCGGTCGATGAAGACGCCCTCGTCGGCGGCGACCGCCTCGAGCTCCTTCGTGCCGCGGAGGGCGTGCATCGCCTTCGTGTCCTCGAACCAGAGCTCGGCGATGCCGTCGTAGATCGGCTCGCCCTTCCGGTACCCGGCGAGCCGCGTGTGCGACTGCACGTACCGGCGCACCCCCGGCAGCCGCATGACCGCGCTGGGGTGGGTGCGGAGCCAGTAAGCCTGGAACTCCTCCACCGGCATGCCGGCCTTCCGCTTGAAGAAGGATACCGCCTTGACCACGATGGCTGAACGCTAGTCCGGGACGGGAACGTAGTCAAGGATGGGGCGGCCGTCTGCTGAGCCGACGAGTCGGGCACGCTGCGCCCGGCGATCGGGCAGAATGCCGCATCCGGGCGCTATCGTGCCGCTCGGAAAGCCCTGTCCCATCGCAACATTTGCGCTGGCACATCCCTTGCCGTCGCCCATTGTCGAATGAACCGCGACTCTGGCGAGGTGACCAACCATGGGCGCGACGAAACGGACGCTGATCTCCTCGGCTAGCATCCTGGCTCTGGCTGCCATCCTGTCGTTTCCAAGTCACGGCCGAAGCGGGGAACGAGAGGTGGCGGGGATGATCACCGAGATTCACCTGGGGGAGGGCCGGGTCGAAGTCAGGTCGGCCGAAACCGAGCTCTGGCGCCCCGCGATGCCCCTGCTGACCCTCCGGGCGGGCGACACGGTGACCACGACGCAGGACGCGTGGGTAGTCATCGTGCTGACCGGCGGCCGCGGAAGCGTCCGGGTCGACGAGGCGAACGCTCCCTTCAGCGTCACCGCCCCCCTCGTGGACCGCGGCCCGCTCCACAAGGGATGGAGGATCCTCGAAGCGAGCTTCAACTTCCTGTCGACGACGCCGAGAGACCTACCGCTCGGGACCCTGGGCACTCGCGCCGGAATGAAGCCGCCCGCGATCCTGACCCCCCGGAATGGCCTCGTGCTTCCCGATTCGCTGGTCTTCGAGTGGCGCGGGAGCCGGTCTTCGCTCGTCACGCTTCGCATCGTGGGGCCCGACCGCCTCGTGTTCGAGCGCGCGAATCTCGTCGGCATGCGCTTCGAATACCCCAAGAACGCTCCGCCACTGCTGGCGGGTGTGCGCTACAGATTCCAGCTCCTCTCGGCCTCGTCGCCGCCTCAGGAAGTCTGGTTCGAGCTGGTCAAGCCAAGCGACGCCCAGACGATCCGCCGTGAGCTGCACGACCTGGACGAGGCCCTCGCCGGTGCACCGCCGCCTCCCTCCACGCTCGCGGAGCTCCGGGCCGGGGTCCTCGCCAGCCACGGTCTCCTTCACGACGCCCGTCTGGGCCTCGCCGAGGAGATCGTCCGCCACCCGGACGAGCCCACCCTCCATTTCCTGCTCGGCGAGCTTTGCCTGCGGCAGGGGTTGTCGGAGGAGGCGACGGAGTCATTCGCGGAGGCGAGGCTGCTCATGAGCGGCCCGGTTTCGGCCCGCTAGGGCGGCACGCGCCGCTCCGACGACAGATCTTCGGCGCGGTGACGCGCGGCGCCCGACTCGCTTCGCGTGTATAGTCTCAACGCGATGTCACGATCGGGGTCCGCCGCGGTTCCACCGTCGACCCCGCGCGCCGGCTGGCAGGCGCGGCTCGCCGACCCGATGATGGGCGCGGTGCTCGCGCTCGGCATCACCCAGATCACGGCCTGGGGGACGAGCTACTACTGTCTCGGCGTGCTGGCGGGGCCGATCAGCCAGGACACCGGCTGGAGCCGGGGCTTCGTCTTCCTCGGCTTCACCGTCGCCCTGCTCACCATGGGGCTCGTCTCGAGCGCGGTCGGCCGCGCCATCGACCGCCACGGCGGGCGCGGGGTGATGACGCTCGGCACCGTCCTCGTGTCCGCGGGCCTGTTCGCGCTCGCCCATGTCCGCAGCGAGCCGGCGTACTTGGCGGTATGGGCGTTCCTCGGCCTGGGCATGCGCCTCTGCCTGTACGATGCCGCGTTCGCCGCGCTGGTGCAGGTCGCCCCCTCGCGCGGACGGACCGCGATCTCCTACCTCACCCTGTTCGGAGCGTTCGCCTCGTCGGTGTTCTGGGTGGTCGGCCACGCCCTGAACGAGCAGGTCGGCTGGCGACAGACCCTCGTCCTGTTCGCGCTCATCAACCTGGTGGTGTGCCTGCCCCTGCACTGGCTCGGCCTCGCCCGGCGCGAGACCGGCGCGGTGGTGGCCGCCCCGACGGCCGGCTCCACGGCGTCCCCGGACGGCCCTCCGCTGGTAGGGCGCGCACGCTCGGTCGCCATCGTGCTGTTCGCCCTCATCATGTCGCTCAACGGCTTCGTGTTCGGCGTCATCTCGGTGCAGCTCGTCCCGCTGCTCGAGGCCGCGGGCCTGGCGACCGCCGCGGCGGTGTGGGTCGCCTCGACGAAGGGCGTCGCTCAGTTCGGGGGTCGGGTGGTCGAGATCCTGTTCGCCCGCAACCTGCGCGCGATCACCGTGGGCCGCATCGCGGTCGGGATCCTGCCCCCGTCGCTGCTCCTGCTGCTGACCGGCACCGGGCACCTGGCGATGGTCGTCGCGTTCACCCTGCTCATGGGCGCGTCCCAGGGCGTCATCACCATCGTCCGCGGCGCGGTGCCGCTCGCGCTGTTCGGCACGAAGGGCTTCGGCGCGATGCTCGGCGCCATCGCCACCCCGGTGCTCATCGTCAATGCCGCCTCCCCCACCGCCTTCGCGTGGATCGTGGACCGCTGGGGCTGGGGGACGGCGCGCGCGGTGCTCCTGGTGAGCTGCTCCGCGGCGTGGCTCGCCATGGAGCTCATGTCCCGGTGGTACGAGCGTCAGCGAGTCGTGAGACCGGTGGCGGCCGTCAGCTAGCCGGCGCCGCGGAGCCGGCTGGCAATCCGCTCCACCGCCTCGGCGCTGTCGGCCTGTGAGCCGAACGCGGTCACCCGGAAGTAGCCTTCCCCGCTCGGGCCGAAGCCGGATCCCGGCACGCCCACCACGTTGGCCTCGGCCAGGAGGCGGTCGAAGAAGTCCCACGACGACACGCCCGCCGGCGTGCGGATCCAGATGTAGGGCGCGTTGCGCCCGCCGTACACGGTGAGCCCGGCCCGCTCCAGGCCCTCCGCGGCCGCCCGCTGGATCACGTACGGCGGCCCGTTCGACTTGGTCGACTGCCTCCGCAGCCAGAGCTGGTTCAGGCTCACCGCGTTCCCGGCTGCGGTCCGACCCTGCACCTCGCGCGGCACCACGGTGTAGGCCATGCGCAGGCCGGTGAAGCCGGCGTTCTTCGAGAAGCTGCGCGACTCGATGGCCACCTCGCGCGCCCCCTCGATCTCGTAGATCGAGTGCGGCAGCTCCGGATCCCGGATGTAGGCCTCGTAGGCGGCGTCGTAGACGATCACCGCGTCCTGCGCCCGCGCGTAGTCGACCCAGCGCTTGAGCGCCGCGCGGGTCATCACCGCGCCGGTGGGGTTGTTCGGGTAGCACAGGTAGATGAGGTCGACGTGCCGGTCGGGCAGCGCGGGCTGGAAGTCGTTCTCGGCGGTGCACGGCAGGTACACGAAGCCCGGGTAGCGGCCGCTCGCCTCCGCGGGACCGGAGCGCCCCGCCATCACGTTGGCGTCGGCGTAAACCGGGTAGGCGGGGTCCATCAGGGCCACCACCGCGTCCTGCGCGAACAGCTCCTGGATGTTGGCCGCGTCGCTCTTGCCGCCGTCGCTGACGAAGACCTCGTCCGGGCCGAGCTTCACCCCGCGCGCACCGAAGTCGTGCGCCGCGATCTCCGCGCGGAGGAACTCGTAGCCCACGTAGGGCCCGTAGCCCTTGAGCGTCTCGGCCCGGGCCTGCTCGCGCGCGGCGTCCACGAGCGCCTGGACCACGACCTCCGGGAGCGGCAGGGTGACGTCGCCGATGCCGAGGTCGATCAGGCGCACGCCGGGATGCGCGTCGCGATGCGCCTGCGTTCGCCGCTTGACCTCGGCGAAGAGATAGCTCGCTCGCAGGTTGAGGAACGCCTCGTTGATCCTGGGCACGTCCCGCCTCCTTGCTGCCTGGATGCGCGCGATTCTATGCGATCGGGGCGGGCGACGCCACCGATGGGGCGGCGGGCGGTGCGCCTTGACGCCACCGCGGCCGGCGTGCAGTATCGCGCCGAAGGGAGCGCTCCCATGGCCACGGAACCAACCGGACGAGTCGTCGACGCCGACGGGCACGTGCTGGAGCCCGCCGACACCTGGCTCCGATACATCGACCCGTCGTATCGGGACCGAGCCATCCGGATCGACACCGATGCCGAGGGCTACGAGGTGCTGCTGATCGACGGCCGATCGCTCAAGACCCTGCGCGGACAGCTCGGCTCGCTCGGCGGCATCGAGATGGACACCGAGCGCCTCCTCACCCGGGGGCAGGTCACCTACGCCGAGGGCAGCCCGGCCGGCGGCTACGATCCGCACGCGCGGCTTGCCGTGATGGATGCCGAGGGGATCGACAGCGTCCTCCTCTATCCGACCATCGGCATCTGCTGGGAGGGACACGTCACCGACCCCGGACTGGCCACCGCCTACACGCGGGCGTACAACCGGTGGCTGGTTGAGTTCTGCCAGGCCGATCGCACGCGCCTCCACCCGGTGGCCCACATCTCCCTCCTCGACCCCGAGGGCGCCGTGGAGGAGACGATCCGGGCGCGCGCGGACGGATGCGTGGGGGTCTTCCTCTCGCCGGACGTGGCCGCCCGCGCCGGCCGGCACTTCGACGATCCCGCGTTCGCCCGCTTCTGGGAGACGGTCCAGGATCTCGAGATGCCGATCGCGTTCCACGTGGTGGTGCGCGACCGCCAGTGGTTCCGCCCCTGGCAGCGGTACGATCCCTCCGACGGCCTCTTCGGCTTCGCCTTCCTCGCCATCGACGTGATGGCGGCCTTCACGCAGATGCTCGCCTCCGGGATGTTCGAGCGGTACCCGCGCCTGCAGTGCGCGGTGCTGGAGGCCGGATCGAACTGGATCGCCTCCTGGCTCGACCGGCTGGACCACAAGCACCGCGTGATGGCGCACCGGACGCCGATCCGCATGGCACCGAGCGAGTACTTCTACCGCCAGTGCCTGATCTCGGCCGACCCGGACGAGTCCCTGACTGCCCAGATGGTCGAGCACCTCGGGGCCGACTACTTCATCTGGGCCTCGGACTACCCGCACATCGACGCATCGATGGGCGTCGTCCGCGAGCTGCGGGAGCGGCTCGCGCCACTCTCCGCCGAGGCGCGTCGGAAGGTGCTGGGCGACAACGCGCTACGGTTCTACAAGCTGGCCGGGTAGCGATCACGTCCGCGTCGCGGTAGCATTTCTCGATCCCGAATTCCGCGGCGGGGCGCGCCCACTCAGCCCATGCGCCAGGCCAGAGACTAACCCACCGCCTGCCGGTCCGCACGTATTGGCCCAAAGGCCAATAGACCCTTCCCATAACTTCAATGACACTCAGAAGCATGAGCGTCTATCACAAGCTACAGGCGTTCGTCCAGGCTCACCGCACCTGCGGCATGCTGCGCAGCCTCGCCGAGTCCCCGACCAGGACCGGCTACCTTCTCTGGATCGACTGCTCTTGTGGCGCCACCTTCGAGCGGTGGGTGATGTCGCACAATGAGGACGAGAATCTGCTGCGGGCGGCCCTCCTCGACCTCAAAGAACTCGGAGAGGTGCTCCCGTCTGCAGCTCCACGGTAGCGGACACGCGATGGGCGCCACCGCCTTGCTGTGCTTGTCGCCGGCGCACTCGAGCGAGGGTGTTTGACTTCCGTGACGCCCGTCAATTGCGCGAAGCGCTGCGCGGCGGCACTATCCCGTTGAGCCGGAGGTACACGACCAGGTTGCCGTAGTGGTTCATGTTGTCCTGGATCACTCCGAGAATGGCCGCCCAGCGCTGGGTTGGCTGGCCGCCCCTCCCGGCCACCATTTCCAGTGCCTTTTCTTCTGTAAGCCCAGCCCAGACCCCGGCTCCATAGTCGTAGCTTTCCCGGAGCGATTTCAGGATATCCGCGCGGCTCTTGAGGGTATCGAAGCGGGCGTTACTGCCAAGGTTGTCGCCGGAGACCCTGCTGAAAAACGTGTAGTTCTCCCCGATCAGATGGACGAGGATCTCCCGGAAGGTTCGCACCGCTGGAGTCGGCTTGAAGTCGTACTTGTCTTCGGGCACGGCGTCGGCGATTCCGAGAACCAGGGTGCGAACGCTTTCCCATGTGGCCTTGGTCGGCGCCAAAAAGCTCGTGGCCGGGAATCGGGGCTGAGCGCCCGCAGGCACGGGCCCCGGGCTGGCTGGCGTCTGCGCCATCCCCGGGCTGGCCCACAGCAGCGCAAGGGCGGCAACGACGACACTCTGTGCGAACGCGTCCTTGGTCATGATTCCTCCTGTCCGGTGACGAGACTGCGGTGGGCACCAACTGCCGCCCGCGTGACGCACTGATCCGGCTGAGACAGATAGTACCCCCCGGTAGGTCGGACGTCTCTACCGCAACTGGGAGCGGTGCGTAAGGTCATCTCGCGGTGTGCATGCCGCCTCGCGCCTTCCGTCATTTGCCGTGCTATCGTGTGATCCGCCGATGACGTCCTCCATGCTGCTGCGCGACACCCTCTGGAACGTGCCGTTCTGGGCCGCCCTCGGCGTGGCCATCCTGGCGGGCTCCTCCGACATCGGCCGCGCCGCCGAGCCGCCGGCGGGAGCCGCGATCCTGCAGCAGCTGCGCAGCTTCGCGACTATGGGCAGCGTGCTCTACATCGCCGCCCATCCCGACGACGAGAACACGCAAGTCATCACCTATCTGGCGCGCGGCCGCGGATACCGCACGGCCTATCTCTCGCTCACCCGTGGCGACGGCGGACAGAACCTCCTCGGCCCCCAGCTCGGCGAGGCGCTCGGCGTGGCGCGCACGCAGGAGCTGCTCGCCGCGCGCCGGCTGGACGGCGGGCGGCAGTACTTCACCCGCGCGAAGGACTTCGGTTACTCGAAGAGCGCCGAGGAGACGCTGAACGTCTGGGACCGGCCGGCGGTCCTCGGCGACATCGTGCGCGTGATCCGTGAGTTCCGCCCGGACGTGATCATCACGCGGTTCTCCCCGAAGCCCGCGCCCACGCACGGTCATCACACCGCATCGGCCGTGCTCGCCGTCGAAGCGTTCCGGCTCGCCGCCGATCCCGCGGCCTTTCCCGAGCAGCTCGGCGAGCTCAGACCCTGGCAAGCGCGGCGCATCGTCCACAATGTCGGGCTGGGCACCGCCGCGGCGAATCCGGGCACCGGCATGGCCGTCGCGGGCTCGCCCGCGAACGTGCCGGATGGGCCGGGCGTGGTGAAGGTCGAGGTCGGCGGCCGGGATCCGGTATCGGGCGAGTCGTTCGCGTCGATCGCGGCTCGTAGCCGTGGCATGCACAGGACTCAGGGCTTCGGCATCGGCGCCTCGCCCGCGAATGAGGGCTCGCGGATCGAGCCGTTCGTGCTGCTCGCCGGTGATCCGGTGACGAACGATCTCCTCGAGGGCGTGGACACCACGTGGAACCGCGTGCCGGGAGGCGCCGAGATCGCGCGCTCGATCGACGAGGCGATCGCGACGTTCAACGCACAGGACGCGGCCGCGAGCGTGCCCGCGCTGCTCGCGATCCGCCGTCGGCTCGCCGTGCTTCCCGCGGATCCCGTCGTGAGCGGCAAGCGCGAGCAGCTCGATCGGATCATCCAGACGTGCCTCGGCCTCGAGGTCGACACCGTGGCGGATCGCGCCGAGGTCGTGCCGGGCGAGAGCGTGAAGCTGCGCCACACGGCGGTCGTGCGGTCGCGCATCCCCGTGCGCTGGACGGCGGTGCGGTACCCGAGTGCTCACCGCGCGATCACCAAGGCGGTCGAGCTGCGCCCGAACCAGCCGGTCGTCCGCGAAGCCTCCCAGGTCGTGCCCGCGAGCACGCCGCCGAGCCAGCCGTACTGGCTGCGCACGGAGGGCACGGTTGGGCTGTTCGACGTGGACGATCCGTCGCTCATCGGCCGTCCCGAGAACCCGCCCACGTTCCCGCTCGAGTACGTGTTCGACGTAGGCGGGCAGACGCTGGTGATCGCCGGCGAGCCGATGCCGGCCGCGGATCCGGCCAAGCCCGCGCTGCGCCGGCGGCTGGAGGTCATCGCGCCAGTCTCCGTGCGGTTCATCGCGGGCGTACGGCTCTTCGCGCCGGGCGCCGCGCGTCCGGTGACGGTGGACCTCACCGCCGCCCGCGCGCGCGCCGTCGGCACCGTGCGGCTCGACGCGCCGGCCGCCTGGAACGTGACGCCGGCCTCGCAACCGTTTCGATTCGCCGCCTCTGGCGCGCACGCGCGCTTCACCTTCACCGTGACCGCGCCGCCGCAGCTCGCGACCGCGCCGCTCGGGGCGAGCGTGGAGATCAACGGCCGGCGCTTCAACCAGGAGCGCATCGAGGTGCGCTACGATCACCTGCCGCTCCAGCTCCTGCAGCCCCCGGCGCGCGCCCGGGCGGTGTCGCTCGAGCTGGCGACTCGCGGCCGCCACGTCGGCTACCTGCCGGGCGCCGGCGACGACGTCCCCGCCGCCTTGGAGCAGATGGGCTACGAGGTCACGACCCTGACCGGCGCCGACCTTACGCCGGAACGGCTGCGCGGCCTCGACGCGGTGGTCATCGGCATCCGCGCCTTCAACGTGAGGACGGATCTCGCCGAGCGCCTGCCCGCGCTGTTCGCGTACGTCGAGGCCGGCGGCACGGTCGTCGCGCAGTACAACACACTGGACGGTCTGCGCGAGGGGTGGCTCGCGCCGTTCCACCTGCACCTCTCGCGCGACCGCGTGACCGACGAGCGCGCGCCGGTGACGATCCTGGCGCCCGAGCATCCGGTGCTGACCGCGCCGAATCGCATCACCGCGGCAGACTTCGAGGGCTGGGTGCAAGAGCGCGGTCTCTACTTCCCCGATCAGTGGGACGAGCGCTTCACCGCGATCCTGGCGTCCGGCGACGCCGGCGAGCCGCCGCTCAAGGGTGGCCTGCTGGTGGCACGGCACGGCAACGGATACTTCGTCTACACCAGCCTGGCGTGGTTTCGCCAGCTCCCCGAGGCGGTCCCCGGCGCGTATCGGCTGTTCGCGAATCTCGTCTCGCTGGGCAAATGACGCCCGCGCCGCGCCCCGACGAGCCCTCGGAGGCCGAGCCGCCCGACGTCCCCGGGTTCCGCACCTGGCGTGGGATCTACCTGTTCGTTTTCGGGTGGTTCGTGCTCGTGGTCGTCCTGCTGACCGTGTTCACCGGGATCTTCGCGTGAACGTCGCCGACTGGGTCGTGCTGCTCGGCACCATCGTGGGCATCGCCGCGTACGGCGCCTGGCGCACGCGCCACGTGCGGAGCCTCAACACGTACCTGCGCGGCAACGCGTCCACCGGCTGGGGCACGATCGGCCTCAGCGTGATGGCCACGCAGGCGAGCGCGATCACGTTCCTCTCGCTCCCGGGCCAGGGCTTCGAGAGCGGCATCGGCTTCGTGCAGAACTACTTCGGCTTGCCGCTGGCCCTCATCGTCGTGTGCGCCGTGTTCCTGCCCATGTACCGGCGGCTGAACGTCTACACGGCCTACGAATTCCTCGGCCAGCGGTTCGACGAGAAGACGCGCTTACTCGGCGCCGGCCTTTTCCTGCTGCAGCGCGGGCTTGCCGCCGGCGTGACGATCTACGCGCCCGCGATCATCATCTCGACGGTCCTCGGCTGGCCGCTCAACCTTGTCATCGTCTTTACCGGGTTGCTCGTGATCGTCTACACGGTCACCGGCGGCAGCGAAGCCGTCGCCCTGACCCACAAGTGGCAGATGGCGGTGATCTCGGCCGGAATGGTGACGGCCATGGTCGTGCTCCTGCTCCGGCTGCCCGCCGACCTCGGGTTCTCCGGCGCCGCGCACGTCGCCGGCGCGCTAGGCAAGCTGCAGGCGGTGGACTTCTCCCTCGATCCGAGCCGGCGCTACACGGTGTGGACCGGCGTCTTCGGCGGGTTGTTCCTCTCACTCTCCTACTTCGGCACCGACCAGTCGCAGGTGCAACGCTACATAGGCGGCGCCTCTCTGCGCGAGGGTCGCCTCGGTCTGATGTTCAACGCCGTGCTGAAGATCCCGATGCAGTTCGTTATCTTGTTGCTGGGCGCACTCCTGTTCGTCTTCTATCAGTTCGCGCCGCACCCGGTGTTCTTCAACCAGGTCGAGTGGCGCCGCCATGCGCAGGACGGCCGCTTCCGCGCCATCGAGGCCCAGCACGCCACCGCCGTCGCACAGAGCCAGTCCGCGATCCGTGCGTGGCTCGAGGCCCGCGCGTCGGACGACGCAGTGCGGGAAGCGAGCGCGCGGACCGCCATGGTCGCGGCCGGCGATCGCACCCGCGAGATCCGCGCCGAGGCCAAGGCCGCCCTCGCGGCCGCCGACCCGCGCGCCAAGACCAAGGACTCCGACTACGTCTTCATCACGTTCATCCTCACCCAGCTGCCGCACGGGGCGGTGGGCCTCTTGGTGGCCGTGATGTTCGCGGCGGCGCTGTCGTCGAAAGCCTCCGAGCTCGCCGCCCTCGGCACCACGACGACGATCGACTTCTGGCGCCACTTTCGCCCGCTCGCCGCCGCCGACGAGGCGCGCAACGTGCGCGTGGCGCGGCGCTTCACGGCGCTGTGGGGCGTCCTCGCGGTGGCATTCGCGCTCTTCGCCGGGTTCGCGGAGAACCTCATCGAGGCCATCAACATCCTCGGCTCGATCTTCTACGGCGTCCTGCTCGGCCTCTTCGTGGTGGCCTTCTTCTTTCGCCGCGTGGGCGGCCCCGCGGTGTGCTTCGCGGCCGTCACCGCGCAGGCTCTCGTGATCGCGATGTACTTCTCGCTCAACATCGGTTACCTCTGGTACAACCTCATCGGTTGCGCCGCATGCATCGCGTTCAGCGTGGCGCTGCAGGCGCTCCTGCCGCCGCGCGCCCGCGCCGACGAGGGCCGTGCCGGATGAGCGCGGAGCCGGTTGTCGCGTTCGGCCAGCAGCCCTGCGGCTTCTTTCCACGCCGGTTCCTCGTGGCCAAGATCCGGACCGCGCGACGCCTGCAGGCCGAGCTCGGCGGGCGCGTCGTGTACTTCTGCCACGACAGCGACCACGATCCACGCGAGACGCGCACGATTCTGCGCCATCGCGCGACGGGCCAGCCCGCGCCCCTGAACTTCGCGGTGGTCAGTAAACTCCAGCGCAAGTTCTCCCCACTCTACGCCAAGCGCATCGCCGCCGACTGGCACGCCAGGACGCTGGCGCAGCTCACGAACTACGTGGACTCTCCCGTCATCGACCTGTTCCGCAAGACCGCGGCGGAGACGGTGGCCGACTTCTGTCTCGACATGTACCGCGGAATGGGCCTGCTCGACGGCGTGGACGTCGTGCGATCGAGCGATCCGGAGGTACGTCGCCGCGCGTGCGACGTGGCCGACTTCTTCGTCGACGTCTGGTCCGAGGGCCAGCTCGTGCGAGCCCGCGCGCGCGACGGCACGCTGTACCTGCACGAGGGCGGCGATGCGTTCGTCACGCTGCCCGCGGCGGCCTCCCCCTTCAGGAAGGAGCAGATCAGCCCGACCCGGGACACGCGGCTGCGCTGGATGCAGTCGGTGATCCACTGCACCCACTACGTGACGGGCGCGGGCGAGCAGGCGTATCTTCGGCCGGCGGACGCGCCGGAGATCGCGTACGTGCGACGCGAGGACATCGAGCGATGGGACGAAGCGTTCACGGAGATGTCGGGCTGACATGCTGCCCGCCGGCGCGCACGGTCTCTGAGATGGCGGCGGACACGCTGCGCGTCGGCATCACGTGCTACCCGTCGGTCGGCGGCAGCGGCGTGCTGGCGACCGCGCTCGGCGAGGACCTGGCGGCGCGCGGGCACGACGTGCACTTCATCGCCTACGAGCGGCCGTTCCGCCTGCCTTCGGACGCACCGCGCCTGCACTTCCATCCGGTCGCCATCAACGAATACGAGCTCTTCCGGTTCCCCGACTACACCCTTCCGCTCTCCGTGCGCATGGCGGAGGTGAGTCGCGAGCACCGCCTCGACATCTTGCACGTCCACTACGCCGTGCCTCACGCCACCGCCGCGATCCTCGCGCGCGCGATGCTCCCGCCCGACCAGCAGCCCCGCGTGGTCACGACACTGCACGGCACGGACACGACGCTGCTCGGCCACGACGCCGGCTACGCGCCCGCCATCCATCACGCGCTCGCCTCGTCCGACGCGGTGACCGCCGTGTCCGAGTCGCTCAAGCGCGAAACCCAGCGCGTGCTCGACTTCGACGGCCCGATCGAGGTCATCCACAACTTCTTCGCTCCCCGCCCGGCCAGCCGCCCGCCCGACAGCGTCCGCCGTGAGCTCGGCCTCGGCGACGAGGTTCTCGTGGTGCACTCGTCCAATTTGCGGCACGGCAAGCGCGCCGACCTCTTGCTGGAGACCGTCGCACGCGTGCGCCCGCGCGAGACCTTCAAGCTCCTCATACTCGCCGGCGAGGCGTTCGCGCCGTTCGCCGGTGACGTGCGGCGCCTCGGTCTGACCGACCGGGTGATCGTCCGCGAGAAGGTCCACGCCATCGAGGATTATCTTCAGATCGCCAACATTGGTCTCTACACCTCCGACGCCGAGAGCTTCTGCCTCAGCATCCTCGAAGCCATGTGCTTCGGCTGCCCGAGCGTCTCCACGCGCGTGGGCGGTATCCCAGAGGTGGTGGAGGACAACGAAAGCGGCCTGCTCGTGCCGGCCGGCGATGTCGCCGCGCTGACCCACGCCCTGGAGACCCTGATCCACGACGAGCCCCGACGCCGCGCCCTCGGCCGCGCGGCGCAGGCGCGCGCGCGCGAGCGTTTCTCCGCCGAGGTCATCGTGCCGCGCTACGAAGCGCTCTACCGCCGGTTGTGTCGGTGACGGCCCACGCACGCGCGCGTGGGTCGGTCCCCTTGACCAGGAGTGAATGCTGTGGGATGAATCTTGCCGGGAGGCAACCATGAAAACCCTGACCTACGCGTGCGTGGTATTCTTCGCCGTCGTCGCGGCCGCCGTGCCCTCGTTGCTCTCGGCCCAGACGCCGGCGCCGAGCCTGGCCAAGGAGCTCTCGGCGACCTTCCAGCGCTCCGCCGCCGAGATCCTCGACGTCGCGGAAGTGATGCCCGCCGAGAAGTACGGCTTCAAGCCGACGCCGGAGATCTCGAGCTTCGGCGACCAGCTCGTACACGTGGCCGGGATCACCCAGCGTTTCATCGACACCGCGAAGGGCACCAAGACGGAAGCCGCCCATCACGGCACGATGGCGAAACCCGAGATCATCGACCTGGTGAAGAAGACGTTCCAGAGCGCGCAGGAGATGATCACGCCTTTGACCGATGCCCAGCTCCTCGAGCCTGTGAAGTTCCCGTTCGGCGACCGCACGGTCACCCGGGCCACATTTTGGCAGGGCCCGCTGTACCAGATCCGCAACCACTACGGCCAGCTCGTGGTCTATCTGCGGATGAACGGGATTGTGCCGCCGACGAGCGCGCGGCGGTAGCCGAGGGGGAGCGCAGGAACAAATCGCAGCCCTTACGCCGGCCGCTCTAGTGTAAGTTCCCCGGGGATGGATAGACGCGTCTTCCTTAGCGCCCTGGGCGGCAGCCTCCTCGCCGCGCCCCTCGCCGCCGAGGCGCAGAAGTCAGAGAAGATGGCTCGCGTGGGAATTCTCAACCTCGGTACAGCTCCGAGCCCAGAGGAGCTGGCCCAGTCAGTCTCGACCAACCAGTTCTGGCTGTCGATGAGACAGCTCGGCTGGGTCGATGGGCAAAACATGGTCGTCGAGCGACGGTTCGGCGAGTCAGCCGAGCAGCTTCGCGCGGGCGCCGCCGACCTAGTGCGCCTCAAGGTCGACGTGCTGTATGTTGCGAGCGCGGGCCTGGCAAAGATCCTTCAACTGGAAACGAAAACCATCCCCATCGTGGTCGGTCGCGCCGACAATGATCTTGTTGCGGCAGGACTCGTCGCCAGCCTCGCGAGGCCAGGCGGGAACATGGGGTCACAGCTCCTGAATGATGATCTCGTTCCGAAGCGCCTCGAGCTTCTCAAAGCGATTGTACCGACGCTTTCAAAGGTCGCGCTCCTTCGAGAGGATCTCACAACCTCGGCGCTCCCCCAGATATTCGATCGGTCCGATCAACGGGTCGCTACCGTGGCTCGGAACCTCGGCATAGAGATTCATACGTTCGTCGTGCGCCGAGCGGGGGATTTGGCTCCCGCCTTCCTCGGCATGAAGAAGAATCACGACCAAGGTGTCCTAGTGACGTCGGCGCCCTTCATGTTCTTGCATAGAAAGGCCGTCATCGATCTTGCGGCCGCGCATCGGATCCCGGCAATCTATGAGTTCCGGGTCTTTGTTGAGCCAGGCGGCCTCATGTCCTATGGAGTAAATACTTCCGAGATGCAGCGACGTGCCGCTGGCTACGTCGACAAGATTCTCAAGGGCGCCAGGCCCGCCGACCTGCCCGTCGAGCAACCCGCTACGTTCGAACTGGTTGTCAACCTCAAGACCGCGAAGGCGCTCGGCCTGACCATCCCCCCGTCGCTCCTGCAGCGGGCGGATCAGGTGATCGATCCATGAGAACGGGCTTCGGTGTCAAGACGCCTAGACCATCGGCGAGCTCTTCCTTTCTTGGAGAGACGCTTGTGACGTGTGGGTTCCCGGCGGCAGCGTCCACCAGCCATCCATTCGCGCACAGACGACGGCGCATGACGTCAGTATTCGATCGTCGACGATCGATGGGGCTGATCGTCGAGGGGGGGCGTCCCATTCAATGAGCCGGTCATCGCAGACCATCGATCACCTCG
>WNFF01002425.1_pt1 | contig 28376 bp, 28 predicted proteins | sample 5400441 | NCBI WGS metagenome assembly WNFF01 (sample SAMN13153345, study PRJNA577476) | soil metagenome | isolation source: 120 cm saprolite under Douglas fir tree site 2 hole 3 replicate 1 | place: USA:California | collected 2015-04-18
GAGCCGGCCTGAAGTCGACCACTGCGAAACTTCAGTGATCTTTGACTCACATCGAAAGCATGAAAAGCCCCGCTATGAGCATCCCGGGGGCGCAACAAGCCCGCAGCGCCGGAATGGACGGAAGCGCTGACCATTGGGTTTCGCAGCGGGGGGCCACTGGAAACGTCATCGAGTCTTCCAGCGAAGACTCGCGCGGTCCAGCGCTTCCCGCTCCGCCGGCGCGAGGCTGATTCTCAAAGCCCCGGCATTCTCCTCCGCCTGCGCCGCGTTCTTGGCTCCGGGTATTGGGAGCGCGCCGCGATCGATCAGCCAGCGAAGCGCGATCTGTGAGCAGGTCGCCGCCTTGGCCTCGGCGAGGGACTTGAGCAGCTCGAGGAGAGGAGCCGCATGCTTCAGATTGTCGCCCCGGAAGGACCGCATCCACCGGCGCGGACCCGCGGGCAGTCGCCCTGCGGAGTACTTGCCCGACAGCGCTCCCATCGCGAGAGGGCTGTACGCGATGAGCGCGATGCCCAACTCGCGGCACGTATCCGCCACCCCATTCACCTCGGGCCTTCGGCGAAGCAGAGAATATTCCACCTGGTTCGACGCAAGCACCAGATCGTGTTCTGCGAGCGCCGCGTGCGCTTTCCTCATCTGTTTCGCGGAGTAGTTGCTCACGCCGACTGCGCGGACCTTCCCGCTGTGTACGGCGTCCGCGAAGGCGCGCATCAGGCGACGGGTCGAAAGCCACGGCGGGCGCCAATGCACCTGATACAGGTCTACGCTCGCTCTTTGGAGGCGCGCCAGGCTCGCGTCGAGGGCGCGGCCGACCGCTGCCGAGCTGCGCCATGGCCAGGGAAAGAACTTGGTGGCGATGGCCACCTCCTGGCCCTTGGAAGCCCTTCCAAGAATCCGCTCGGAAAGGCCCCGGCCGTAGACCTCTGCGGTATCGAAGAAGGTGACGCCTCGTGCAACGCTGGCGGAGAAGGCCTGAGAGATTTCCGGTTCGCCAAATTCCTTCCCGTAGTGCCAGAGGCCGCGATCGCCCCAGGCCCACGTGCCAACGCCCAGGCGAGGGACCTCTACGGCGGACCGTCCCAGTCGAACCCTCGTCATCAGACGCATCCTCTACCTGGCTGGGGTAGCCACGTAGGCGCCGAAGCCCCCGGACTCTCTGCCGTTAAACGCGACCTGCGCCTGCGAATTGAGCTTGGGCAAAATGGCCTCGCTGAACGTGCCGCCGCCCGGAGCCGGGTCTCCCGCCCCCGCTATCTTGTTGAGGATTCCATCCGAGACCCAACACGCGGCGCGCCCGCCCGCCGTCGTCGTGGCAGAGAACGCCACTTGTTCCGCGTCGTTCAAAGAAGCGGAATCCGCATTGATGATTGTTCCAGCGCCGGGCACTGGATCTCCCGGCCGAGCGATGCTGGTAAGGACCCCGTCGGTGGACAAGAACACCCCCGCGAAGCCCGTGGACACGGGACCGCCAAACGCCACTTGCCCCGATGCATTCAGCGAAGGGCGGTGACGAAAGGACAGACTGGTGAAATTGAATGTACCACCCCCCGGTGCGGAGTCCCCCGTCTGGGCAATCGCCTCCGTGCTGCCTTCCGAAGCCCGAAAAATACCCGAGTGGCCCGGAGCGGTGACGACCGCCGAGAACGCAACCTGGCCCGTGTCATTGAGCGACGGATAGGCCAGGTTGGCAAAGGTTCCGCCATCAGGTGCGGGCCCTCCGAAGGCGACAAACTGGCGCAACTGCCCGCCGGACAAAACAAACAGGCCCGGAGTGCTCGGAGACACTACATGGCCAAAGAAGGCAACGTCTCCGTTGTTGTTGATGGAAGGGTCGTTAAAATTCGTAAATGCTCCGCCGCCCGGGGCGGGATCACCATGCGCGACGATTCGTCTCAACGCGCGGTCGATAGGTGAATACAGACCAACACCAGTCCTCGTCGTGAAACCGATAAAGATTATTTGCCCGTTGTCGCTAACGGCGGCTTGATAAAAATAGATGAAGACCCCTCCCTCGGGAGCCGGTTCGCCTGCCGTTGCAATCAGCGTGTGCGGAGCTCCACTTAGGAGCGCATAGCCTCCGGGGAACATTCGAGCGGAAAACACGACTTCCCCTGTTCGACTGATTCCTTCGGGCCTGGCGTCAACAAATTGGGGTTCTCGATCGATCGGATCGCCGTGGCCGGCGACGCGAGTGATGGTTCCCTTCGAGAACAGATAACTACCTCCGATCCTGTTAAACAATTGGCCTGAGAATGCCATCTGGCCCGACGCGTTCAAAGACGGAGTAAAAACGGCGGTAAAAATATCTCCTTCCGGAGATGAGTCTAGAGCGCGCACCACCTGGATGATGCTTCCATCGGCCGAGGCCGAAAACACTCCTGAGCCCGACGTCAATGAGGAGGTGTAGCCTACAAATGCGATCTGTCCGGCCGCATTGAAAGAGGGGTATTCCATAGAAGTGAAGGCGCCTCCCCCAGGAGCGGGACTGCCATCTCGGATCCGCCGGGTGATTTGCCCTTCGGAAAAAACAAAGATTCCCCCCCGCCCGAAAATTGAAGTCTCCGCAGAAAAAGCGACCTCGCCGCGGTCATTGATCGAGGGTCGCGGGAATCCGAAATAGCTGTAGGTAGCGCCGCCGTCACCGAGGCTTTGTCGCGGCGTGCTCTGCCGGCGCAAGCGAGCCGGATCCCCAGTGATGGCGAGTCGTTGGATCGCTGGCGCACGGGCCTTCGAAAAGTCGAATGTACCGCCGGCTGGAGCGGGATCGCCCGTGCGGGCCACGGCGATGATCGTCCCATCCTGCTGCACCAGGAAGATCCCAGTCCCGGACGGACTACTCAGATCGCTGTAGAACACCATCTGCTCACGGCTGTTGATCGCCGGGTACAAGAAGGTGCGGAAGGTACCTCCTCCAGGAGCTGGCTCGCCCCCTCGGACGAGGAGCCGGACGGCTCCCTGCGAGAACAGGAAGAGGTTCTCTGGGTTCAAAGTGGTGGATCCAGAGAAGGTCACAGATTCCCCAGCCGCTTGGAGCGACGGCTCGTAGATAGCGGAAAACGTCCCCCCACCCGGAGTGGCGTCACCGAACTGTGCGATCGGCCGGACGTTCCCTTCCGACCAGAGGAACACTCCCTCACGCCCCGACGACGCTACCTCGGCGGCAAATGCGACCTGGCCTTGCGCGTTCACCGAAGGCATTCTGGAGGCCAGGAACGTACTTCCATCAGGCGCCGGATCGCCCAGTGCCCCGATGATCGTGGTCGCGCCGTTCGACCAGAGAAATACAGCGTTATCCGCTTCGAAGGCCACCTGCCCACTGTCGTTGAGCGATGAATCGCCGAAAAGGCGCAATTCCGGCGGAACCGGCGCGGGATCGCCGGTTCGCGCGATCGTGCTCAAATCGAACCTGATCTCCGCCCGCGATGGCGATGGAAGCAGCAACAGCGCCAGGGATGAAAGGGCGCAGAACAGCGGACTTTCCCGCTTCAAGGACTTCGCATTTTTCATGGTAGATGTTTCCCCGCTCTCTTCGCTTGCTCTTTCATTGAGCTGCTCGCGAGAGAGCGCCCCGGCCTGAGCTGGACCTGCTATGCGTCTCTACCAACGGTGAAACAGGCTGTCAACGAGAGTACGAGAGGAACTGTCAATCCGAGCTATACGCGCACGCATCAAGGGCTAAAATGGTTGCGAGATGGCCACTCGCAAAATCGTCCACATTGACATGGACGCGTTTTATGCGTCGGTCGAACAGCGGGATGACCCGCAGCTGCGGGGCAAGCCTGTCGTCGTCGCATGGCGGGGCAACCGCTCTGTCGTCTGTGCCGCCTCCTATGAAGCGAGGCGTTTTGGCGTGCGCTCAGCGATGCCGGCAATTCGGGCCGCACGCCTCTGCCCTGGCGCCGTCTTCATCCCGCCGGACTTCTCACGCTACCGGGCTGTCTCGTCTCAGACGCGCGAAATCTTCAAGCGTCACACCGATCTGGTCGAGCCGTTGTCTCTCGACGAGGCATACCTCGACGTCACTGAGAACAAGACAGGCTTACCGAGCGCTACCGATGTGGCGCGCACCATCCGAGACCAGATTCGTGAAGAATTGAATTTGACGGCCTCAGCCGGGGTAGCGCCCAATAAATTTCTTGCGAAGCTCGCTTCTGATTGGCGAAAGCCGGATGGGCTCTTCGTGATCAAGCCTGAAGACGTAGATGAATTCCTGGTGCCATTGCCTGTTGGACGTCTGCCTGGGGTAGGCAAGGTGACGGAAGAGAAACTCAGGGGCTTTGAGATACTGACCGTGGCGGATCTGCGAAAGTTTGATTTACCAAAACTCGAAAGTCACTTCGGTCGCTATGGCGTGCGTCTTTACGAGTTGGCCCGAGGCATTGACAACGGCCCGGTTATCCCAGACAGGCCAACACAATCCGTATCCGCTGAAGACACTTTTGAACACGATGTTCCGCTGACCGAGACCGAGACGATGATCCGCCGTCTCGCGGAAAAGACCTGGACTGCCTCGCGCAAGGAATTGCGAATCGCCCGCACCGTGGTCCTTAAATTGAAGACGAGCGAGTTCAAGATTCTCACGCGTAGTCATACGCCCCCGTCTCCTCCGTCTTCTTGTGCGGAATTGACCAGCATTGTCCTATCGCTTCGAGACCGTGTCGGCTTGGCCCCCGAGCAACGCTTTCGCCTGGTTGGCGTTGGGCTGAGCAACTTTCGCGATCCGGACGGGCCGTCTGCTCAACCGGCTCTATTCGATTAGCCGAGCGTGCTAAACGTCCCGAGATGGAGTCGCCGATACCGCCTACGATGGATTCCGCCGCGTCGTACCCGCTGACGACTCTCGTGGAGCTCTTCACCGCGGTTTCGCCGGCGAATGAGGATATATGCGCATGCAAAACATTGAGAGCTGTTTCAGGTTCAACTATCGGACTTCTTGCGCGCTTGTCCTGAGCCTCCGGGGAAAGAAGCGAGCTCGAAGCTTCAGGCGGGTTGCGTATCTGCTGGGAACGCTTGCCATCTGGGCCGCATCGCCGGCATCGGCCCAAATATCCATCGGCGACGACTCGCCGGCGGATGAGCGCGGGCCGGGCTCGGGATACCTGCCCGGCGACGCCGGGTACTGGATCGGTGGTAGCGATGGCTTCATCTACGACTGCTGGTCCGAGGACAGGCCGAGCACCGGAGAATGGGGGTTGTTCTGCCGGACCTATCAAAATGGCGAACCGCTCGATGGACCAGTGCAGATCGTTCAATCCTTTGAGTCTACCGTTTTCTTCCCTCGGGGTTGTGCCAGCGCCGACGGCACCTTGTTCCTGACCTGGTCGGGAAACGGGAGGCTGTTCTTCAGCCGTTCGAGCGATCGGGGTCAGAGCTGGCTCGAGCCGATGCGAATCGATCGGGGAACCGACTCGGTGGCGCGGGCCGCGGAACCGCGCATGGCGTGCAACGGCGCCGATGTATTCGTCGACTGGAAGGATTCGCGCGACGGGGATGCACACGTCTACAGCAACCGCTCCTCGGACTGGGGCGACAGCTGGCAACCCGCCGACGCGAGAATCGACGCGATCGATGGGGAGGTCGCTGGCTACCGCTACGGGCCGTTGGTTGCCGCCGATGCGGGCGGAAACGTCTACGTCGCATGGGTGAAGAACGGGCACCTCTACGCCCAGGTCTCCAACGATGGGGGCGAGAGCTGGAGTACTGAGGAGACCCAACTCGACCAGCTGGGCGTCCCCGACCCAGGCGGATCGCGTCCCTCGATCGCCGTGGTGGATGACGGACATGTCTACGTCGCGTGGACCTCAGGGAACGGCCAGATGTACTTGAACCGTTCCACCGATTTTGGCGCGAATTGGTTGCCGGCGGAGCAGCGGATCAGCGATCGCTTTGCTGTGGTTGCTCCGGCTGGCACGGTCACTGCCGACAACAACGGGCACGTCTATGGACTCTGGTACTACCAGGCGCCCGATTCATCGGTATTTACGGTTCGGTTCAACACTTCGTCCGATGACGGAGTCAACTGGCAGGAGCGCGACACCTTGCTCGGCACCACGGGCGTGGGATTGCATCCCTTCATCCCCCATCTTGCGTCTGACAACAGCGGTGGGGTCTACGTCATCTGGCTGCGCTACATCACCGGCGGAATACGCCACATCTACGGAAACGCGTCGTTTGACTTCGGCACCACCTGGGAAGGCGGCGAGGTGGGATTTCAAGTGGATTCGGCGCCGGAGCCTCTCGATATCAATGCCCATGAACCGTTCGTGGGCTGCGACCAGGCGGGCACTGCTGGAGCGACCTGGATCGACCGGCGCGACCCTCGGCAGATGCACCTGTTCATCAATACGTTTGGCTTGCCGTAGTCCGCGACTGGACCCAGCCGGGGCCAAGGTCCCGGGCGCGCGCCGGCGGTGCACGGATGCCTAAAGTGGGAAGCGCTCGCCGACCATCTCTTCGCTCTTTGTCCAAAGCGCGTCGGCGCGCGCGGGGTCGATGGCGTAAGCTCGCACACCAGCCCGCACGGTCAGGTCCTTGGTAATCGCCGCCACGTGGCAGTCCTCGCAATAGCGCCCTCCGACTTCCTCCGCCGGAGCCCTGAAGCCCGCCCACACCGTCGTCGCCGCGCCTTGCGGAATCGTCTTGAAAGTGACCGATCCAATACCCCTACCACCGGTCGCCTGTTGGACGAGATCGGGTGTCATATGGCGACTCAGCTCAGTCTGGATGGCGCCGGGGTGCACCGCGCTCGCTCGAACGCCACGCCCTTTGATGCGCCGGTCGAGACCGACGGCGAAGAGCACGTTCGCGGTTTTCGAACGGCCATAGGCGACGAATTCCTGGTACGGCGTGCGCTCGAAATTGGGATCGTCGAGATCGACATCGGAGAAGCGATGCCCGGCCGACGAAAGGACGACAACGCGCGTGCCCGTCTTCAAGAGAGGCACGAGGCGATTGACGAATACAAAGTGGCCGAGGTGATTCGTGCCGAACTGAGTCTCGAAACCGTCTGTCGTCTTGCCTTGCGGACAGGCCATCACCCCCGCGTTGGCGATGATCGCATCCAGCTTCTTGCCCTGCGCAACGATCGCGTCGGCGGCGGTGCGCACGCTGGCGAGCGTGCCGAGATCGAGCGTCACGAGCTCCAGGCCGCCGCCGTTCGATGCCGCCGCCAGCACCGGCTTGGTCGCGGTGCGCGCCTTGGCGAGGTCGCGCGCCGCCCCCACGACCGTAGCGCCGTGAGCGGCGAGCGCCCGCGCCGTCTCCACGCCGAGGCCGGCGGAGACGCCGGTCACGACGATCCGTGTGCCTGAGAGATCAACCCCCTCGAGGACTTCGTCGGTGGTGGATTGTGGGCCGAACGCCATAACCATCCTCCTTGGTTTCGACGGCGCGCCGAGCGAGTTGGCAAACCTATAGTGAGTTCAGTCAGCGCAGCGGTTGGCTGAACGAAGCGAATCCCTGTTGGGCACCGAGATCGAAACCCCTGAAGGACCCGCCGGCGTGCAGCGTCCCCTTGGGCGCTACCACCAGCGCGAAGACGGCGATATCGCCGTTGGGATCGAAGCTGGTAACAATGCCCTCGGTGGTGAGCGCCGCGAGCGTGCTGCGCGGCTGCCCACTGATCGTGGTGAAGAACCCGCCGGCGTAGACCGTGGAGTCCGACACGGCCAGCGCAAAGACACCGTCGTTGGCGTTCGCGCTGAAGGGGGTGGGAGTGCCGTCTCCGGCGTTGATCGCCGCGATGTTCTGGCGGGGCTGCCCACCGATCGACGTGAAGTTCCCGCCGGCGTAGACCGTCGAGCCCGACACCGCGAGCGCGAGGACGTTGGCGGTGGCGTCCGGGTTCCAAGGGGTGGCGGTGCCGTCGTCTGGGTTGAGCGCCGCGATTTTGTTGCGGGTCAGTCCGCCGATCGGCGTGAAGAAGCCCCCGGCATAAATCGTCGAGCCCGACACCACGATCGCCGCGACCTCGCCGTTGGGGTTGAGGTTGAAGCTGGTGACAGTGCCATCGTCTGCGTTCAGCGCCGCCATACGATTTCGCACCTGCCCACCGATCGAGGTGAAACCCCCGCCGGCGTAGACCGTCGACCCGGACACCTCCAGCGCCTGAATGCTGCCATTGGCGTTTGGATCGAAGCTCGGGTCGACGCTTTTGTCTGCGAGAATATGAGCGATGTTGTTGCGCGCAACGGCGCCGACGTGCGTGAAGAGGCCGCCGATGTACCATCCGCCAGACCCGTCAGGGGCAACCGCTTTCACCAGCCCTTCACCACCCGAGACCTCCGGCTGTTCCATCGGCAGAGTGCCGTCGCTGGCGACCTCCACCCCGAACCCGGTGCGCGGCCCCACCTGGTTGAACCGCCCCCCGATGTAGATGGTATCCCCCGAGCGAACCACCGGTTGAACAGGGCCGTTGGTGACGAAGGTGCGGTCGGGCCGGGAGCCGGCCTGCGCATCTGGCGCGGCCGCCAAGGCGAGGACGGCCACGAGCAACAAAAATCGGGCGAAATGTTTCATCAGGCCCCTCCAGGTTGATGATTGTACAAACCCCCTTGCTGCTGACGATGCGCCGTCGGCGCGGACAGCGGCGATCTACATCTTGGGGGCTTTGCCGTCTTCGGGGACGACGTCCCACTTGCCACGCACGTCGTTGAAGATCACGCAGTCCGCACCGGCTTCGCACTTAGTGATGTGCACCTTCTTGCCGGTGAAGGCGAAGCACGAGCCGGGCGAAAGCCTTTGCTCCTTACCGTCGACGGTGAAGACCATCGTCCCGGCGAGGACGGTAGCGTAGTGGTCGGAGGTGTGATGGTGGAGCGGCGTCGAGAAACCAGCGGGAAGCTTGATGAACGCATGATGCGCGCCCTTGCCGGGATCTCCCTCGAGAATGGCCATCTTCACGCCGGGGGATTGAGGCACATCGGTCCACTTGATGTCGCCAGCGGGCATCAGGATGACGGCACCACCTTTCTTACCCTTTTCTGCCGCACGGGCCTGGGACGCAATCGTAGACAGCCCTGCAACAACGACCAGCGCGAATACCACGGCCTTGTTCATTAGAGCCTCCTGTGCGGTTGGTTTTGTCGATCCGCCGCGGCCATCAAACATTGGCTCAACTTAATGTCAACCGCACCCATTCAGGTGCGCGCAAATTGACAAGACCTACCCGTATCCTCTCGCTGTTTGTATGCGCCATCTTGTTCTCAAGCAGCGTGGCCTGCGGTTAGAGCCCGGCGGTTGGAGGCGCGTCGAACATCAATACATCCGCCGAGCGATCGGCAATGATTCCACTGATGTTCCTCACACGCACGGCCGTTGCCCAGCGCTCGATGATGGTGCGGATCTCTTCGACATCCTTCTTCATGTTCTCAGTGCTCGCCATCTTGGCTTCTCTCCATTCTGGTTCATCGGGTCGGTCAGCTTCCCGTGTTGTCGGGCCGGGCGAGATCAAGCTCCATGGGCCGCTGGGGCTCGGCGCCCGCCTGAGGGCGACCGAGGAGAATCACCGCGAACTCAGCCACCAGGCCGGCACCTACCAGGTACGGGGGCCGAACCCGGCGCGCGATCACCGGAACCACGATGGAACCCACGATGAACCCGACCATCGAGGGCACCGTCGTGATCCCCGCCTGCAATGGCGAGAGCCCGAGCACCAATTGTAGATACGGCGCGATGAAGACGTAGGCTCCGAAGGCCACGAAGGTGGCCAGGGTATAGGTGGCCACTGAAGTACTGAAGGCGGGAATTCGGAAAAGCCGCAGGTCGATCAGCGGATGGGCCAGCGCGCGTTGCCGGCGCACGAAGGCGATGGCGACGACCAGGCCCGCCCCGATGGAGAGGGCCGGGAGCGACCCGAGGCCGTCCTGGGCGATCCGCTTGAGCCCGTAGATGACCAAGAGCTCAGCGGCCAGCGACAGGGCAGCACTCAACAAGTCCAGCGGACCGGCGTTGGGATCCTTGAACTCCGGCAGCAGAAGCGGTCCCAGCACGAGCAGCAGCATCATCACGGTACGCCGATCAAGAACACGGAACCCCACCAGAAGTACTGGAGCAGGACCCCGCCGAGCAACGGGCCGATCGCGCCGCCAACCGAGTAGCTGGTCACCCAGACCCCGATGGCGACCGTGCGCTGGCTCGGGTCGAGGAACATGTTGCGGATCAGGGAAAGGGTCGACGGCGCCAGGGTAGCCCCGGCGATGCCGAGCAGCGCGCGGGTCGCAATCAGCATCTCGGCGCTGGTCGAAAAGCCGGCGAGCACGGAGGCGATGCCGAACGCGGCAGCGCCGATCAGCAGCAGGCGGCGCCGGCCGATCCGGTCGCCCAGCGTGCCCATCGTGATCAGCGATCCGGCGATCATGAACCCGTAGATGTCCACAATCCAGAGCAGCTGCGAACTGCTGGGCTTGAGGTCCACGCTGAGGTGCGGCACCGCGAGGTTCAGCACGGTCAGGTCCATGGAATAGAGCAGGCAGGGAAGGGCGATCACGCCCAATCCGATCCACTCCCGCCGCCCGGCCCTCGGCGAATCAATATGGGTGCTCATCACCGCTAAACAGGCGGCCAGAAGGGTCTGATCTCGATCTTGCCAAAGCGCGCCATGGGATGTTTCGCGGCTACCTCTATCGCTTCATCAATGCTGGCACATTCGATCACGTCAAAACCCGCTATCCATTCCTTGGTTTCGGCGAATGGCCCATCCGATTTCAGGACCTTGCCATTTCGTTTGCGAACGGTGATGGCTTGATCCACCCCGGCCAGACGGTCGCCAAGAATTCTGATTCCCCGGCCATCCATTTCCGAAACCCATGATTCAATATTGTCCTGCTTGGGATCGTATTGTTCCGCCGAAGGATCAGTGCATACGAACATCAGATATCGCATCGTCGCTCCTTTGCCCGCGCCTCACAGGCCGGAAATCCATACCCTCTCGTCAAATAATCGAACGGCGGCCGGCGAGATCGACAGTCAACCGGCAATTGATCTCGAAAGCGGAACCCCACCCTGCCTGCGTCAAGGGCGCTTCAGGGAAGGCCGAGCGACCTTGACGACGTGGAGCATGATTGCTTCCGGCGGCCGCCGCTCATTGGCCCTTCGCCCTCCAGTATCCACAAGGCCATTGCGCCGGTAGAGGCCAATCGCTTTCGCGTTATCCTCGTAAACGTAAAGTAATACCGAAATGGCCCCCCGTGCTTCGGCCCATTTCAACACCGCGGTAATCAGCGCATCACCCACTCCACGTCCCCGGGCCCAGGGCGCCACCCAGGTGGAGAGGATCTCGACCTGGCCCTTCACGTCAGGTGCAGTGGCCCCAATCATGCCCGCTGGCTGGCCGTCCAACGCCGCGATGATATTCAAAGCGACGTTTTCCAGGCGTGCGCGCCATCGCTGCTCGGTGTCTCCGGCTCCTTGCCATTCCGCCAGAGTCGAGCCGAACGCGTAGGGCGCCTCGGCGAGAGCCTCTAGCCTCAGCTCGCGCCAAGCTCGCCAGTCTCCTGCCTCGAGCACCTTGATCTCGATGCTGCCCATGCGTGCGCTACTTACCCGCAATTCAAGAATCTCGCCTGGCGATGTCAGCGAGAATGGCGAGCAGTGTTTCGGGAAAGATCTTCTCCCTTGTCGAGGTCAGTTCCTCGACTGACCACCAGCGCTGATCCGTCATCACTTCGATCTCAACGGCCGTCCAGTGGTCCCGCGAGAGTGATTGGTCGGCCACGCGAACCAGGAAGAAGCGCTCTTCTGCGATGACGTTTTCGCCATCAGGCAGTTGGAAGGCGAATTCCTGCTTCGCTACTTCCTCACCCAGGGCATCCCTCACAATGCCGGTTTCCTCGAACAACTCGCGGCGGGCAGCGTCCGCGAAGCTCTCTCCGGCCTCCAGTGCACCCCCAGGTGTCGCCCAATAGCTTTGGCCAGCCAATGGCCCACGCTCGAAAACGAATCGGAACAACAACACCCGATTGTTTCGATCGATGACGAGTAGCCGAGACGAGGGGCGTCGGCGCATGGGTTCCATACGTGCCACAGCTACAGGCGCTTGCTTTCGAGCCAGCCGGCGATGACGGCGGCGACCTCCGAGCTGTTTCGCTCGAGCATCATCATGTGCCCGTTTCCGCAAACGCCATGTTCCGGCAGACGGATGTGATCCACTCGGACGCCCGCCTGTCTGAGGAACAACGCGGTGCAATGGTCGCACGCGGTGCGGAACGACGCTTCGGCGGTGAACAGACCGATCGGAACCTGGGCGAGCTGTGGCAGCGTCCGCGGTACACCGGCTTGCAGCCAACAGGGGACGAGTCCATTGGCTTCGGGACGATCTTGCAGCTCCGGCAGAGGCGGTTCCGCGGTATCTGGTGAAAAGCTCAACGGCAGGCGCGTCAGTCCCCAGGGCCGAACCAGGTCGGAACCATAGCGGTACCACGGTGCGCCGGGTGCAGGAGGGGCATCTCGGTAGATCAGATCGTAGAACGGCGGACCGTTCGGTTCGACCGCAACGATCGCCTTGACCAGATCAGGCCGCGTGTCAGCCACCTTCCACCCCAGGGGGCCAGCCTGCGAGTGGGTCATCACGATCGCTGGGCCGATGCGTTCGAGCAATGCCAGATTGCCCGCGAGGTTGAGCTCTTCATTCTTCTTCGGATCGCGGATGTACGGCACTTGTTGGCGGGCAAACTGGTCGAAGAACGGTTCTCCTGGCTGCGCGCGACCGGGCCACTGCGTGTTGAGGTGCGCCGTCGGAAAGGCGCTGTCGGGCGAACGCGCGAGGAATTGGACGAGTTGGACCGGCGGATCGACGTATTCACCATGCAGCGCCGGCGAGGCGCCCGAGCGCCCGCGTCCGACTTGATCGACCACGTAGACCGCGTACTCACGGGCTGCGAAGTCCTGTGCCCAACCCGGTCGCCCGTCGGGAGTGCCGATGAAGTTGTTCCCGGTCTGTGCTGTTCCGTGAATCATCACGATCGGATACGGATGTCGGCGCACGGACGGTTCGAAAGACTGCACGTACATCTGCCCTGAGAATCGACGGGCGTCTTCCTCGCCGACGTATTGGCCACCCACAAAGAAGTAGTTCGTTCCGATGATCACGCGCGAAGCCTCAACTTAGTCGAACACGCAGCCGACGGAAGGGGCGAGAAGGTCGATCAGGTCGCGGACGTCGTCCATCGCGTCCAACCCGAGGACGGCTTCGGCAATTGCAGACTGCCGGGCTGGGTCGACGATGTCATCAGTCAGGGCGCGGTACTTGGCGACCACGGCCTCGGTGTCCAACGGCTCCGCGCAAGACGCGCAGGCGGGTGATCCCCCGAGCCAAGGGCCCCGCCGCGTCGAAGGCGGGGTCATGGCGCGCGACGATCTTCGGGATCAGCGCCCAGACATCGTCGCGGTTGATGCGTCCGGGCGCGAACTGCCGGAGCATCGCCGCTCCGTCGATCACCGCAACGGCAAGTGCGTAGCCGACATTCATTTGCGCGGCGATTGGGGCGATCGGGCGTTCCAATACCCACCAGCCATGGTGAAAGGCCGCATGTGACATCTCGACCTCGATACCGCGCACTTCGCCGGCGGTGAAGGGGCGCTGCTTCTGCAAATCGAAAAGGCAGTCAAGCGGCGCGTGGAGCGCGCCCATCGCGGCATAAGGTTTGACGACGATACGCTCGGTCTCCCAGCGCGTGCCGAGCGCATCTGCCACCTGCGTGGCGTCCGGCGAATGCCCTTCCCCGAAGGTCGAGAGGAAGCCCCCGTACTCGCGCTCGAAGACGCGCTGGATACCCGTGTACCCGCCCGCCGCAAGATGCGCTGCGTAGAGCCCGTTGCGCGCCGAGAAGCCATGGTGCATGCGCTTGCTCATCGCTTCATACTGCGCTGCCATCAATCCACAGGACTGTGTCGCGGCCAAACCAAGCGCGTCCTCGAACTGGCCGGCGGTCAGACCGAACAGCTTGCCCGATGCGGCTGCCGCCGCGTGCGTGCCGAACACCGAGCCGGAATGCCACCCGCGCGAGAGCATCTGCCCGCCGTGCAGGGCAAGCCCTACGCGCGGTCCAGTTTCGAAGCCAGCGATCGCGGCGAGCAGGCACTGTGCACCGCTCGTCGGGCTGGGCCGCAACTGCGCAGCGGCCAGCAGCGCAGGGATCACCAGGGACGCACTGTGCAGCGGCGCCAGCGGGTGGAAGTCGTCGAGCTCAAAGCCCTGGATGTACGTGCCGTTGAGCAAGGCTGCGCCCGGCGCACTCGTGAGACGACCCTGGCCGACGAGGGCGTGCGAGCCAGCGCCTTCGATGCTGCACACGAGATCCGTGGCCTGACGCGACCAGGGCAGTTGCGCGCCGACGAGCGCGCAGCCGATGCCGTCCAGCAGCAAGGCCTTGGCGCGCGATCGCACTGCCACGGGAACATCGTCGAGCCGCAGCTCAGCCAACCATGTCGCAAGCCGGCCCGTCGGGCCACCGGGGTCTGAAGGGGATTGCCGCCGTTCCAGGATTTCGTTCATGCGGGTCACGAGGGTAGGTCAGTCCGGTCGTTCGAAGAAACCATCCAGTCGACCTCGAGCAATCACGCTGCCTGCGGCGTGGCGCAAAAAATCGGATCGCTTGCGAACCTCGTTGCTCAGGGGCCTGCTCAGCGCGAACATCTCGAACGCATATCGATGCGCCCCGTGACCCGGCAACGCACGCGGCCCCGCATACTCCGAGCGACCGAAACTGTTGATGCCAAGACGCGCGGGCGGTGAGAGGGACGATAACGCTCCCTCGGACAGCGACGTGCAGGCTGCGGGCAGCCCAAACACCAGCAGATGCACGAAGGGCGACGGCAGCGGCGCATCGGGATCCTCCAGGGCGAGCACGATCTCCCGAGTGCCTTCCGGACAGGGTCCCCACGATAGCGGCGGAGACACGTTGTCGCCGACCCCGTGCCCGGCGTGGCGGATGGGTATCCGTTGTTGGGCAGCGAACGAGGCGCTGGTCAGGCCGATGCTCGGACCGGGCGCCGCCAGCCGTGGATCGTTCCACAACAGCTTTCGCTCGCCCGCGCGAACCCGGCGAAGCAGCCGGCCGATGAGACGAATCATGGCCGCGCGCGCGGATCGGCCCAGACCCACGGCCGGTCGCGGCGGTCCTGCGATTGCCAATCGCTGATGGACACCTCCTGCTTCAACGTCTGACCGATGTCGTCCAGCCCCTCGAGGAGTGCCTCGCGACGCATCGGATCGACCTCGAATTCGACCACGGAGCCATCCGGCAGCACCAGGGATCGTTGCTGCAGGTCGACGGTCACTTCGTCGCCTTGCGCCGCAAGCTCTGCGATCCGCGCGACGGACGCCGCCGGCAGCCCAATCGGCAGTACCCCGCTCTGAAAACAATTGGCGAAGAAGATGTCGCCGAAGCTCTCGCCGATCACGCAACGCACGCCGCGCGCGGCCAGTGCCCAAACCGCGCCCTCGCGCGACGAGCCACATCCAAAATTCGGCCCGGTGACGAGGATCGGCGCCTGCCGGAATGCGGGCTGGTTGAGAATGAATCCCGGGTCCTCGCTCCCATCGGCGCGATACCGCAGCGCTTCCAGCGCATAGGGACCAAGCGCCTGCCGCTCGAGGCTCGTCAGGCGCTCGATGCGCACGATGACGTCGGTGTCGATGTTGGGCTTGAGAAGCGCAGCGGCGGGTCCATGAACGATGGTGAATGGCTGCATGTCTCAAAGTCCCCGCACGTCGGTGATCGCGCCGTTCAGCGCGGCGGCAAGGGCCATCGCCGGGCTCGCGAGGTGGGTGCGCGCGCCCGGTCCCTGACGTCCCACGAAGTTGCGGTTGGACGTCGAGACGACGCGTTCGCCCCGTGCAGCCCGTTCGCCATTGGCGGCAACGCACATGCTGCAGCCCGGCTCGCGCCACTGGAATCCCGCGGCCTTGAACAACTTGTCCAGCCCTTCCGCCTCGGCGGCAAGCTTGACGTTCTGTGACCCAGGTACGACCCAGGCCGTGACACCGGGCGCGACCCGGCGACCGTTGATCAGAATCGCCGCCGCGCGCAGGTCGGACAGGCGCGAGTTGGTGCACGAGCCGATGAAGACCCGGTCTATCGGCGTGCCTGCAATGGGCGCCCCCGCTTTGAGGCCCATGTAATCCAACGCGGCGACCCACGACTCCCTTCGCGCGTCGTCGTCGCATTGCGCCGGATCGGGAACGAGTGCCGACACGGGCACCACATGCTCCGGGCTCGTGCCCCAGGTGACCATCGGCTCGATCGCCGTCGCGTCGACCACGACCTCCCGGTCGAACGTTGCATCCGCGTCGCCGGCGAGGCTGCGCCAATGTTCGATGGCGTGATCGAGCTCTGCCCCACGCGGCGCGAACTCCCTGCCGCGCACGTAGTCGATGGTCTTCTCGTCCGGTGCGACGAGACCGATCTTCGCCCCCAACTCGATGGACAGGTTGCACAGCGTCATCCGCTCTTCGACGCTCAACGCCTGCACGGCCGTCCCGGCGTATTCGATGGCGTAGCCCGTACCGGCCGAACCGCCGATCCGGCCAAGCAGGTGAAGCGCCATGTCCTTGGCGGTCACGCCGGGGCCGAGGCTGCCCTCGAAGCGGACGCGAAGGGTCTTCGGCTTGCGCTGAAGCAGGGTTTGCGTGGCCAATGCGTGAGTGACTTCCGACGACCCGATGCCGAACGCGATGGCGCCCAGCGCGCCGTTGGTGCAGGTGTGGCTGTCGCCGCAGACCACCGTCAGCCCCGGCAGCACGATGCCTAGCTCCGGCCCCATCACGTGCACGATGCCGTGGCCCGGCTGGCCGAGATCGAACAGCCGGATGCGCGAACGCCGCGTGAGCAGTTGCAGGCCCTTGTAGAGCCGCGCACCGCCCGCGAAGGTTTCGCCCGTCCGTCCCGGCGCCGACGACACTGCATGATCCGGCGTCGCGTAGGCCAACTCGGGATTGCGCACGGCCAGGCCACGTTCGGCGAGATCTTTAAGGCCCAGGGTGCCGGACAGGTCATGAAGCAGGTGGCGGTCGATGTGCAGCAGCACCCAGCCGTCGGGCAGCTGTCGCACGACGTGCGCGTCCCAGATCTTCTCGAAGAGGGTGCGAGCCATCACTTAAGTTCCCCAAGCTGCGTCCCGTCGCTGGTCGCCTCGTCGAAACGCCGGCGCAGCGCGTTCCACTCGTCCGCACCAAACCGGCGGAAGGTCTGGGCGACCGTGGCGGTGACTTGCGGCGCGCGATGCGTTGTCTTCAATTCGGCCAGCGCAGCATCGCCGGCTTCCAGGGCGGCCTTGAGCATCAGGCCGGGCAGAATCGCCAGCTTGTAGCCCATCTGGTCTGCTTCTCGGAGGTCGAACACGGGCGTCTTGCCGCCGGGCACGATGTTGAGAACGCAGGGCCCTCGCACCCGGTGGGGAACCGCGGCCGCCTCCTCGATCGACTGCGTGGCCTCGACGAAGGCCATGTCGGCGCCAGCCTGCAGCGCGGCGTCGGCCCGTGCGATCGCCTCGTCGAGACCCAGCATCGCGCGCGCGTCGGTGCGTGCGATGAGCACAAAGTTGGGGTTGCGCCTCGCCTGAACCGCGGCGCGGATCTTGGAGATGAATGTCTCGAGCGGGACCACCTCCTTGCCGTCGAGATGTCCGCAGCGCTTGGGCGCCACCTGGTCCTCGATGTGAATGCCGGCAATGCCACGCGATTCGAGCTCTCGCACCGTGCGCGTCACGTTCAGCTCATTGCCATAGCCAGTATCGGCGTCAGCGATGAGCGGGATACCCACGCTGCGCGCCATCACCGCGGCGGTGTCGACCATCTCGCTCATGGTGAGCAGGCCGAAGTCGGGATATCCCCGCGCCAGTGACGTGCCGGCGCCGGTCATATAGACGGCGGCGAAGCCGGCCTGCTCGATCATGCGGGCGCCAATGGCGTCGTAGGCGCCCGGCGCGATGAGCATGCCCGGCTGTCCCAGTCGTTGTCGAAGTGCTTGTGCTGAGCTCATGAATTCTCCGTTCAGGAGGTTCGAGGGACCGCCGGACGCTCAGGTGTTGAGCTCTTCCAGCGAGCGGTGAAGGGTTTTCGGGCCGAGCAGCCCAATGGACAGCGCGACCACCGCCATGCACGCGGCGATGAGCGAGAGGGCGGCCGGAACACCGTGATGCCCCAGCGCGTAGGCAATGAGAAAGCCGCTGAGCATTCCGGAGACGCGGCTGGTCGAGTACACGAAGCCGATGGCCAATGCGCGGATGCGGGTGGGGAAGAGCTCGGCCTGATAGGCATGGAAGTTCAAGGAGATGATCGTCGCCCCGAGGGTCACCACGCTCCCCAGCCCGATGATCGCGATGGGGCTGCGCGCCTGTGCGAAGGCCAGCCCCGCCATGGCCACGAGCAGCGCCGACACCGCAATCTGCCACTTGCGCTCGATGCGGTCGGCAAACGCCATTGCCAGCAGCGGTCCGACCGGCGTGACGAAAGCGATGGCCAGCGTGAATGCCAGGCTTTTGCTCACGCTGACGCCTTGCTGGGTGAGAAAGGTCGGCACCCAGTGCGAGAACCCGTACAGTCCGATCGCCTGGGCGACATGGAAGATCACGAGCATGACCGTGCGCGACAAATAGTGTCGTCCCCAGAGCTCGCGAAAATTTCCCCGTCGTGCATCTGGTCGCGCTGGCGCGCTCGTCGGCGGTGGCAGCTTCTCGCCCGTCTCTCGCTGAACCCTTTCCTCGATCCGAGCCACAATGCGTTCCGCGCGTTCAATCTGTCCGGCGCCGGCCAGCCAACGTGGGCTCTCGGGAAGCCCGCGACGCAGGGCCCACACGATGAGCGAGCCGGCGCCCCCCGCCGCGATCACCCAGCGCCAGCCGTCCACGCCGGCGGGGGCTTTCGGAACGAGGAGCCATGCCGCGAGAGCCACCGACGGCACCGCCAGATAGGTGATGACCTGGTTCAGCGCGAAAGCCCGTCCCCGCATGTGCGGCGGCACCAGCTCGCTCAGGTAGGCATCGATCGTCACCAACTCGACCCCCAGCCCGATGCCGGTCATGAACCGCCAGAAGTTGAGGCCTGCCGCATCGGTCTGGAAGGCGGTCACGACCGCGCATGCCGAGTACCAGAGCAGCGAATAGGTGAAGACGGCGCGCCGTCCGCAACGGTCGGCGACGGAACCGAACACCAGCGTACCGATGAAGAGCCCCGCGAAAGTCGCCGCGATGTAGCTGGCGATGCCGTTCAGCCCGAAGAAGCTCGCCGTGGTGGCGGTGAGGATGCCGCTGCGCACGATGCCGGGCATCACGTATGCGGTGGAGAAGAGCTCATAGAACTCGAAGAAGCCGCCCAGCGACAGCATCACGACCATTCGCCAGAGCGTCCAGCAACCGGGAAGGCGGTCGATCCGCGCGAACAAAGCGCTCGAGGCAAGATCGGTCCCGGCATCGGAGTGCGGCATGAGCCGGCCATCGGAAATACCGGTCAAGGGAAGCGCGGTCATGCCTGTCTCCGTGTGTCAGCGACGCGATGGCGACGACGACTTGTACTAATGATATGACAACATAAGTTTGTCAAGCGCTATGCTTGCGCCTTTGTTTCGCCTATCACCGCCTTTGATGCCTGCGACCTCCCCTCCTTTGTCCCCGCTCTCATCCGCCGGCGGAACCGCGCTGCATCGACAGGTCTACCTCGTGTTGCGCGAGCAGATCTCACATGGCGCGTTCGCGCCGGGGAAGGCTCTTCCCAAGGAGGAAGCGCTCTGCGCTCGTTTCGGCGTCTCGCGCATCACCGTGCGACGCGCGTTGGCGGATCTGGCCGCGCAAGGGTTGGTCGAGAGTCGGCAGGGGCGAGGTACGTTCGTCCGCCGGGATCTGCGCCAGCGGCGCGAACGCCCCTCGCTCAGCTTCATCGACGCGTTGCGCAAGACGGCGGCGGAGACTCAGGTGGAGGTGCTCAGCGCGGGGCAGGCCGACCCGCCGACCGACGTCTCCGAGCTGCTCGGCCTTCATGAAAGCGAGAAGGCAGTCCATGCCGTGCGCCTACGCAGCATCGGCAGCACGCCGGTGATGCTCACGGACGCGTGGGTCCCGATGCGACTGGGCAAGCGCGTCACTGCCGCGGCACTGCGTAAGAAGGCTCTGTACGAAATCTTGCTGGCGCAGGGCGTGGAATTTGGCCGCGTCGTTCAGGAAATCTCCGCCGTGGTGGCAGACCCGGGGCGCGCTCAAGCCCTGAAGACCGACGTCGGCAGCCCACTGCTGAAACTGGTGCGCATCATGCACGGCCGGGACGAACAGCCCGTCGAGTATCTCAACGTCTATCTATGCCCGGACCGTAGCCGGATCTTGATGGAGATCGACGCTGCGGACGTGAACACGCTTGTCGCGGGACAGGTTGTCCACGACATCCGGTAGAGCTGTGCCCCGGCTGCATGGATTCGAGCTAAGATGATCAATCTTGACCAAGTCCGTACACACCTGGAACAGCACCATGGCGAGCGACGGGCCCTACATGTCCGCCGACGAGGCAGCCCGAGCTCTGGAAGTGACGGTTTCCACGCTCTACGCCTACGTCAGTCGCAAGCAGATCCGGTCCGAGCGCATCGCCGGATCGCGCGCGCGGCGCTATTGGCGGGCGGACATCGAGCGCCTGCGGGGTGGCGAGGCCAAGGGCGCCCGGGATCCCGGAGCCACCTTATGCGCCGAGTCGGCGATCACGCTCATTACCGACGGTGGACTGTACTTTCGCGGCAAGGACGCTATCACCCTCGCTCAACACGCAAGTCTAGAGTCCTTGGCAGCGCTCCTCTGGCAAGCCGACGAAGCCACCCTCTTCGGCACCGCGCCCGCGGACATCTCCGATACCTGGCAGGCGATGCGTCCAAGCTTCGCCGAGGTCGGTATTCTGGAGCGAGTCGTCGCCCTGTACCCGCTCATCGAGCGTGCCGACCCGCGAGCCTATGACCTGTCGCCCCAGGGCTACGCCCGCACCGGCGCCGATGCCTTGCGCTGGTTCGCGACCCTCCTGACGAAGTCGAGCAAGCCCTCGACACAGCCCTTGCACAAGTTCGTTGCCAAATCGCTGAAGGCACCGGCCGGCTTCGACGAAATCATCCGCACCCTCCTCGTGTTGTCCGCCGACCACGAGCTCGACCCGATCACGTTTGCTGTTCGCGCGGTTGCCAACGTCGGTGTCACGCCCTATCAAGCCGTCATCGCCGGCGTCATCGCCTCGCAGGGTCAGCGGTTCCAGGCGGAGCGCTACGGTTCCTGCACGCGCTTCCTGCACGAAATCCTGACCGACAAGAATGGAGCCACCGCGGTGGTGAAACGGTTGAGGAACGGCCAGCCTCTGCCCGGGTTCTCGGCCACGGGTCCGCTGAGCGACGCCCGCACGCCGGCGATGATGGCGGCATTGAACAACGTGCTGGGCCGCGATCGCGAGCTGGCTCGCTTGCTCGCCGCCGAGCACACCGCCCGCGACGCCTCCGGGGTGACGATGGATTTCATCCTTCCGGCGCTCTTCGTGGGTCATCGCCTGGGCCTCGTCGGCGAGGAGTTGGCGGTCTCCGGATTAGGTCGCGTGGTGGGCTGGATCGCGCATGCCATGGAGCAGTACCACCGCAACGCTCTGGTGCGGCCCCGTGCGGCGTACGTTGGTCCGCTTCCGTAACTCGCGTCGCTGCGAGTCTCAGAATTTCGCCGCAAAGCCTTCCAGGCATCAGATTTCCACCAATCCTGCCGAGCCAAGGTCGGGAAACCGGCTGCGATTGGCGGGCACGGTTCATGCCTGTAACGCTGTCCGGAGGTGACGGTGAAGCGTTTTGGTTTCCGGGACCGAAGATCTATATGCGGATGGCGTCTGTTCAAGCTCACCGCGATCGCGATTAGCGCCTCGCTCGGATGCGGCCGGCAGGAACCGCCCCGTGCAATGGACAACCCGCTGCCCTCCGTGGCGCAAGAGGTGCGGCTCTCCCGCAGCAGTCTGGGACCCGGAGACAGCGTCCGCATCGTCTCCGTTGTTCGCAACGTCTCTGCTACGACCGTGGACCTCGTCAGCGGCCACTGCAATGAGATCCCACGTATCGACGGGGTGCTCGAGCAAGTTTTCACGCGGCAGGGGTGCTTGGGGGGCCCGGCGCGTCGCATCGCGCTTGCCCCAGGTGCTGAGCACGAGGAAGACGGCCTTGCTCTGGTGCGGCGCGTGGCCCCCGGCGACTACGTGGTGAGAGTGTGGCACGCGTTCGACCCCGGCTCCCGGGATCTCGACGAGCTGGCAATGGTTGGGAACGACGTGACCATCATTGTCACGCCCGCCAGCGAGTGAATGACGCAATCAAGGGTTGGGGTTCAGTCGAACGTCGACCGCCGGTCTCGGGTGACCGGGGTCCTCAATCTCCTCGTACGCGCGACCGAGAGTGCGAGGACCGAGCAGCAGCGTGACCACGGTGCACAGGCCCATCGCGGCCGCGAGCATCCAGAACACGCCCGGCACTCCCGCGGTCAAGAGAACAAAACCGATGAGGTAGCTGCTGAACGCCGTGGCAAGCCGGTCGAAGGAGTAGATCAAGCCGACGGCCTTGGCCCGGACCTGGGTGGGGAATAGCTCCGTGCGGTAGGTGTGAGTTGCCGTCGAGCTGATCTCCGAGAAAATCGTGAGCAGTATCCCGATCGCAATCCACATGAAGGGTGTCGACTGTTGGGCGAACAGGATGCCCAGCACCGCCACCAGGGGGCCCGCGATCGCAATCTGCCACTTGCGTTCGATCCGGTCGGAAAAGAGCGACGCCAGCAGCGGTGAGAGCGGATAGGCCACGCCAATCATCGCGGAGTACAGCAACGACTTTCTCAGGGTCACCCCCTGGTGCTCCAGCAGCGTGGGCACCCAGTGAGCGAAGCCGTAGAAGGCAATCGACGACGCCGGGGCTGCAATCAGGAGCATCACCACTCGCCTGAAGTGCGGTGGCTTGAAGAGGTCGCGATACCTGGCCCCTTGCACCGGAACAGGTTTCATCGCTTGGGGCTCTGCCAGCGTCAGCCCCTGGGCGACCGCATCCTTTTCGAGCGAGGACACGATGGCATTCGCATCGTCGATCTTGCCGTTCGATGCCAGCCACCGGGGCGACTCGGGGATGTTGCGTCGAATCAGCATCACGATCACGGCGCCCACCGCCGGCAAGAACGCCATCCAGCGCCACCCTGCCACGCCCAGCCATTCGCGCCGCCCGATGGTGTGAGCGAAGATGCCGGCCACCGGGACTGCGCACAGCTGCACGGCCTTGCTGATCGAGAACACCCGCCCGCGAAGAGCCTTCGGGGTGATCTCCGCCAGGTAGCAATCCACCACGACCAGCTCGGCGCCCAGTCCGATGCCGGCAATGAAGCGCCAGATGCAGACTCCGGCCGCGCTGCCCTGGAAGCCCATCATCACGGTCGCCACCGCATACCAGAGCATCGAGGCCAGGAATGTCGACTTGCGACTGTACTTGTCAGCCACGGTCGAAAACCCGAGCGAGCCCACGTACAGACCAAGCATCGTGAGGAACGCAAAGCTCGCCTGGTCGGGCAAGCTGAAGATGCCGCGGGCGTCGCCGCGAAACACACCGGCTCGCACGAGCAGCGGGCTCATCAAAGCGGTGAACGCGAGGTCAAAGACCTCGAAGAATCCGCCCAACGAAAGCTTGGCGACCCATTGCCAGAACCGGCGTGTTCCCGGCAGGCGATCGAGACGGGCCGAGATATCGGCAATAGCCGCGTCCGTTATGAGGGCGGCGCTCATTCGATTGCGACATTCAGCAACGGAACGTACTGCTGCCCGCCATAGCAGTCGCTGTCCCCGGGGTCACATTGGAAGACGGGGCGGCGCATGGAGATTTTCAAAGCCAGAGCGCTCTCGTGGTAGACCACCTGCACGTCTCCGGGATCGACACCGTAGAGAGCTGCAAGCTTGGCGGGAGTAAACGCGTTGGCCCGCTTGGCCCGCTGGTAGTTCTCCGCGCTCGAGAACATCGCGTCGAACGTCAGCAAGAAGGGGCCGGCGTTCTTGGAACGGACCAGGCTGCACAATTCGAAGAGCGTGGTCATGGCTTCACCTCGAAGAGCTCGGTGCGAAACATCTCCAGCGGATCGTTCGGCAGGACCACGTGGTTCAAGCTGAACCGGTAAACCGCTCCACGCTCGATCTCCGGTGGCGAAAACGGATAGGCGATGGTGCTGACAATGCCCTCGTAGGCCGGTACGGGCAGATGGGCGCTGATATGGGCGACCATCGACGCAATCTTGGTGGCGTAGGCCTGGGTCGGCGCGGTGATGGTGATGAGCACGCCAACCTCCCAGGGCATCTCGTCACGGCGCGGCTCGGCAGCTCCGAGCACGCCGTCTTTGCCATAGAGCCGATAGTGGATGTCGTAGTCGCGAGGCCCCAGCTTTCCGCCAAACACGTCGGCAATGCGCGCGTCAAAGTACGCCCGCGCCCGCGGCAGCAGCTGGTTGAGGGAATCGATCACGTGCGGATCGCGGATTCCACCGATCACGACCGTCTGGTAGCCCGTGCGTTGCGCCCCTTCGAGCTTGATCGTGTATTGCGTCTTGTCGAAGCGTGAGCCACTGACTTTCACGCGGCGCTCATCGAGCGCCTCGTACCGGGCAAGCTCGGTGTTGATGAGCCCGGAAGGCTCGGTCAGGATATACGGGTTGGCGTTCTCGTATAACGTGTGCGCGGCGATGCTTCGCGGAGTGCAACGGGCATCGAGGTCCAAAGGCTCGATCTCGAAATGGTCATCGCGGATGGTCGCAATCATCCCGTCCGCAGCCGGTACCACCGCACACGCAGCGCCGCATTCCAGCGTCTTTGCCGCATGCCAGCTCAGTCCCGCGTGGGCGCCATGCATCAGTGGCCAGGCCGCAAACAAGGCGGAGTCGCTGGCACGGCCGGCGAGGATGACATCGGCACCTTGGCCGAGCGCCGCTTCGATGGGCTCGCTGCCGATCATCCCGACGATGTGGCTGGTGTCCCAGACATCCGCATCGAGCTTTGGCGCTGGGTTGAGCGGCCTGATGCGACCTTCGGCGTGACGCTTCTTCAGATAGCTGGGCGACTGGTCCGCCTTGATCGTTGCCAGGCGAAAGCGGAGGTTCTCCTCGGCGGCGACCTCTCGAGCGATCTCCGTCATCCAGTCCACTCCAACGTCCCGCCCGCTCGTGCCGCACGAACCGACGATCAGCGGCACGCCCAGCGTGTCGCGCGCCTTGAGCAGCAGGTGCAGGTCCCGCTTGCACGCTTCGCGCGACAACTTCGGTATGCCTGAGCCGAGCGCGGCCGGACCGGAATCGGTAGACCCGGCATCGCAGGCGATGACGTGTGGCCTGAGCTCGATGCCTCGGCGCAGCGACTCCAGCTTGAAGCCCGTTCCAAGACAGCCGTTGCCGGCCATCACCCTGATTTCGGTCATTTGCCCTTTCCTGAATCGCGCGGGAAAAATCTGACACCCACGCTCGCCAGGACCCAGGCCCGGTCTTTTCGCGAGTTGAACAGCCCGCCTGGGGTCGCGGCAAATGTGACGTTGGCAAAGAGGTAGCGGGTGAAGTCCGCGTCGAGAGCCAGGCGAATGTTCTTGCGACCCTCGACAAACGCGTAGTCGTAGGCCCATCCCTTCACGTCCTGGCCAAACGTAAAGTTCGGGCGAAGCAGGATGTCCGTCCCTGTAAAGCCAAACACCATCCCGCCATGGATCCGGTATGCCCAGGCGTTCGAAGTGACGAAACCGTCGAGCGTGTCGCACTCCGCATCCGTGCTGCACGCATCGTCAATCTCCGGCCTGCCATAGGGGCGCGCCGCGCGATCGGGCAATCCGTCCACGTGCTTGAGACCCACTTCGAACGCCAGATAGCTGGCCAACGCACCGAGGCCAGCGCCGAAATCCTTGCGCATGCCGGTTTGAACCTGGATCACGCGGAAGCGGTCCCAGCCCTGATACACCGAGCGAGGCGGCTGCGCGATGGCGTCGGGCGCGTATGCCCCCTCGCCGCGCAGGAATGCGGCGAGAAGCAGACTCGGGTTCTGTTGCAGCGGCTGGCCATCGGTGATGCTCACCTCGTTGAGCCACCCGATCTTCAGGCCGGGAATGCGCGTCGCCGTCGTGAAGGAAAGCATGTTCTTGTTGGCGGGGTAGTCGATCAGGTAGCTGTTGCCGCCGTTCGGCCCCAGTCCAGTTCCCTTAAGCACACTCACGTAGCCGACTCGAGAGTCGTAGTGGGCAAACAAGACGCCGGCACGGGTTCCCAGGGGTTTGACCAGGTAGCTGACACCCAGCCCGACCTGCTCGGGTCGATCCTTGGGGGTGATGTCATCGGCGCGCGGGATGAAGATGCCCAGCGCGACGTTTTGCTGTTCGGTAATCGCCTTGTTGTAGAAGACGCGGTTGCAGCCCTGGGGCGTGTAGTCGTTCGAAGCGAAGAACGTGCCGCAGCCAGCGGGCACGGACTTTTGCGGCGCGAACTGCCAGAAGCCTTCGACGCGCAGAAGAGGCGTCACCGCCCACCGCGCGGCCGCCCCCCAGAACGGAATCACCGCCTCGCTCGGCTGGGCGCCCGGCCGCGTGGAAGCAGCGGTATTGCGAGCATCTAGATCGCGAAGCCCACCCACGAAGGTGAAACCCGGGTCACGCTGCAGCGTCACCTTGCCCACGCGCCAGTCCACGGTTCCGAGCCCAGGCTCGATCTTGCCGTAGACATAGGTATCCAGAAGGTCGACGCCGGCGAAGCGCGCCTGGCGGGCGAAGCCTGAGTCGGACAGGGGCCCCGGCACATAGCTGTTCGGGTTGTTGCCATGCGGCACCCAGTGGTGGATGAGGTTGTAGTCGTACCAAGCCATCGCGCCGAGCCTGATCCCATAGCCTCCGCGGTTGCGCACGTCGATCCCGATATCCCCCTGCACGACGTTGGCGAAGGCGGAGCCCTTCGGGTAGTTCAGATCGCCGTCGTCCGAGTTGTTCCCCCCTCCCGGCTTCAGGTTGCTCTTTTGCTCGCTGGTTCGCACTCCAACGCCGTACGTCACCTCTCCGGCCACCAAAATCTTCCACTCCGAGTCGGTCGCCTGCTCAGCGCGCTTCGCCCGCGCGGCGGCCTGGGTCTGCTGCGACAGATCGTCGTCCACGACAGTGGTCGTCTCTTGCGCCCACGCCGTCCCGACGGCGGTCGCGAAAAGACCAAGAAGGACGGCCAGGAAAGCCCCGTTGTTTCGCATCGTTTGTCCCCTCCCCAGATATCTTGACGACCAGACTCAAGCTGGATTGAGTGGACAAACTATGCGTACACATTAGTAATCGTCAATCTTGACGAACTTCGTCAATATGAGTCGATGGCGGCTGCGCGTTCGACGGACGCCAGAGGAGCTCGGCCCCGCTCTTTTACGGCACCAGCACGAGCTTGCCCGTGGTGCCCCGGCCCTCGAGCGCCCGGTGTGCTTCGTCCGCCTGCTCCAGAGGATAGCTGCCTCCGATCGTCACTTTGAGCTCGCGACGTAAAGTAAGGTCGAACAGCCCGGCCAGGTCTGCCTTCAACCGCGACGGCGTCAGGAGGGGCGAAAGGGCGAAACCCGTCAATGATTGGTTCTTGAAGATCAAACCGATCAGCTCCGGCACCCCGAACTGAAAGCCCTGGATGTTGAGCGCCCCGTAGATGACCAGTTGGCCCAACGGTGCGAGCGCCTCAAGGCACGCTTTTGTCACTGAGCCACCGACGGATTCGAATATGATGTCCGGTCCGGCGGCTCCGCTCGCCGCCCGCGCCTGCTCGACCCAATCCGATTGGGTGTAATTGACGCTGGCATCGGCGCCGAGCGAACGCGCGAAGTCGAGCTTTCGGGTTGTGCTCGCGCCGGCGATCACGGTCTTCGCTCCGGCGCGCCTGGTGAGCTGAAGGAGAAGCGAGCCGACCCCGCCCGCGGCAGCGTTGACCAGCACCGTCTTGCCTCTCGGCGGCACCTGCTTCGTGAGATAAAGGGCGGTCAGCCCCTGGATCATCAGCGCGGTGGCAGCCTCGAACGACAGCGCCTCCGGGATGGGGACGACAAGGCCCGAATCGATCGCGACATACTCCGCGTAGCCGCCCACGTGCGAGCCGCTGGCGAAGAGCGGGACAGCCACGCGCGCTCCGACCGCCAATCCGCTGACGCCATCTCCCAGTCGTTCGATCGTTCCTACGACCTCGGCGCCCGGGACGGCCGGAAGCTGGGGAGTCACTGCATATCGATTCTCCCGCATCAGCGTTTCAAAGAAATTGACCCCAACTGCGCGGACGCGCACGAGCACCTGGCCGGGGCCCGGGATAGGCGTGGGTTTTTCGACGACTTCCAGGACTTCGGGTCCGCCAAAGCGGCTGAACTGAACGGCTCTCATCGTTTCCTCGCATTGTTG
>WNFF01001917.1_pt1 | contig 28364 bp, 28 predicted proteins | sample 5400441 | NCBI WGS metagenome assembly WNFF01 (sample SAMN13153345, study PRJNA577476) | soil metagenome | isolation source: 120 cm saprolite under Douglas fir tree site 2 hole 3 replicate 1 | place: USA:California | collected 2015-04-18
CTTGATGCCGAATTGATTGGGGTGGATATAGACGCTGCAACTCGCGTAGGCCACCAGAGCCAAAAGCAGCGGAGCGACGATCAGGTAGAAGACTCTTCCCCGTCGCATTTTCAAAACGCGCTGGCCGGCGCCGCGCCAGTTGATCGGTGGAGTCGTGGTCAAGGCTATCCTCGAGTTCGGGTTGGACCGCGCTGGGCGATTGCACTTGGATTTTCGGAAGCCACGCCGCTGCTGGGCTCCGCGGTGCGCGGTCGCGGTTCTTGGAGCGGCTGGTAAAGTCGAAGTTGCTCCTCGGCCTGGCGCATGTCGGCGACAATTGCCTCCAGCTCCCGGCGATGCTTCCGCTTGTAGATCCAGATCTGCGCGTCGGGGATGAACGGGCCGGCGAGCATGGTCAGGAAGGCGAACAGGTCCCAGGTTTGCGGAATCGGGATGAAAGGCAACCTCACCATCAGGATCCCGATCAACAGGCCGGCGCCTGCATAGGCTCCCCGGGCGATGAGATCGCCGCCGCGCCAGAGGCCGAAGTCCCTCCGCTCCAGATCCGTCTGCTTTTCCGCCAGGGCGCAATACCGGGGAAGGCAGACATCGAGCAGCGTGCGCTCGACCTTGTCCCAGTAGGCGGCGTCGTCGAAGAGCTCGAAGAACTGCTGCTTCATCTGGCTCAACTCGGTTTCGAAAACAGCGCGGATTTCGTCCTTCGTCTTCTCGGTCCACGGCCCCAGGCCCGGACGCCGCCGCTCGGCCGCTGAGATGAGGACGTTGGCCAGGAAGGGAATGCTGTAGCGCTCGGTGTACACGGGGTCTTTTACGCTGCTTCGAGCCCCTTCATACCCGAGCGTTCGCATGGAGTCGATTCGCCTTGGGTCGGCGACTTGAGGGGCACCATCCCGCCGCGCCGCCTGGACGCTGCGGTTCTCAACGCCCGCTCCCGTATACTGCGCCCGATGGATGGCCGCCTCGTCCTCAAGAACTGCTCGGTTTTTTCTCCGGACGCGCGAGTGCGCAGCGCGATGGCCGTCCTGATCGAGGGAGGGAAGATCAGCAAGGTGGCGCCGGACGCGGAGATACCGATCTTGCCCGGCGATTGGGAAGTGGCCTGCCACGGACGGGTGGTTGCCCCGGGGCTGGTCGATTGCCACGCTCATCTGGTGGGCGGTCAGCTGATTCCGCTCTCGGGTCAGTTTCTCTTGAAGTCGCGGCGCCAGCGCTTCGAAGCGCTGCAGCAAGTCGAATCCAAGCTGGTGCCGGCCGAAGTGGAGGCGCTGACCGCCTTCGCCATCGCCCGCGCGCTTCGCTCCGGAGTCACGATGGCGGTGGAGCACCTCCACTGCCCATCGGATGCGGCCGGTGGCCTGGCCGCTCAGGCCCGGACGGCGGAGAGGCTTGGGATGAGATTCGTGAACAGCCACGCCACCCACAGCGGCTTCGGCGCAGGCGCGGCAATGCAGCAGCTCGAAGCGAACGCCGCACAGGCGGTGGAAAGAAAGAATCATCCGCTGGTGCGCTGCGCGCTGGGGTTTCACGCGTCGTTCGCCTGCGACGATGCGCTGCTGTCGCGCCTCGGTCGGCTGCGAGGGGAGCTCGGCGTCGGCGTGCACGGCCACGTCGCCGAAAGCGAGGACGATGTGGCGATCACCTCGTCGCGCTTCGAGCAGCGGATTGTCCCAAGGCTCGAAGCCCACGGTCTCCTGGGAAGCGGGTGCGTGGCCGCACATGCCTCTGCCACCGATCGGCCTGATTCCGAACGGCTGGCGAAGACCGCAACGGTCGTGGCGGTGAGCCCGCTGCGGAATTTGATCGAGGAGCCCACCGGCGCGATCTGGGAGTCCCTCGCCCCGGAGGAGGGTTTGATTTCGCTCGGGACGGCCGGGTTTACTTGTCTTCGCGAGGAGATCGCTTCGGCCTTCGCGTCGATGGTGCAATGGGCGAGGCTCGGCCGCGGCCGCGATCCCGATGCGCTGATCTCGGAATTTCTGCTGGGAACGCCGGCGAAACTCCGCACCGGCATTTTTGGCGAGCCCTCGGGCAAGGTGGAAGCGGGAAATCAAGCGGACCTGGTGGTGTACGATCTCCTGCCCTTCGCCGAGGGGCCGGCAGATCTTGGGGGCTTACTTCTGGAAATCGCCCGGGCCCCGGTTGCCTGGACGATCGTCGCCGGCCGGGTGGTGGTGCGGGAAGGCCGGCTGCTGGCACATGACTTTCGCGAGCTGGCGAAAGACGCGCAGGGCGCGCTCCAATCCATCTCGACCCGGGCCGGTACGATGTCCGCTTCGGCGTCGAAAAGCGTTCCACCGCTTCCTTGAGTGAGCTGGATTTCAGATCCAGGGTTCAGAGGGCCGCCCGAAAACGCGCCTCGCTTCGCAAATCCGGCCACACCAACGCATATCGACTGTTCCACGCGGAAGCGGATGGCATTCCCGGCGTGACGGTGGATTGGTTTGACGGCGTTGCGGTGACGAGCCTGTATCGCGAGTGGAGCACGGACGACGAAGAGGCGTGGGTCGCGGCCCTGGCTGCCGAGCTCGAACCTCACTCGATCTACCTCAAGCGCCGCCCGCGCGAGGCCTCGCGAATCCCGCCGGATGGGATGGGGGCGCTGGCGCCTGAGGAACCCGCCTTCGGTCAAACGGTGCCCGAACGGACGATTCTCGAGAACAGCCTTCGCTATTGGATTCGGCCCGGGCAGGGTCTCGCGGTCGGGCTGTACCTGGACATGCGCGATGCGCGGCAGTGGATTCGGGAACAATCCCGGTCTCGCCGGCTGCTCAACTGCTTTGCATACACCTGCGCCTTCGGCGTTTGTGCCCGCGCGGGTGGCGCGGATCGCGTCGTCAATGTCGATCTGTCCCGGCGGGCGTTGGACTGGGGCGAACAGAATGCGCGAGTCAACGGTCAGCCTGCCATGCCAGAGGACTACGTTTCCGGAGACGTTTTCGATTGGCTGGGGCGGTTCCGCAAACGCGACGAACGATTTGACCTCGTGGTGCTCGATCCTCCCTCCTACGCGACCGCCCAGAGAACGCGCTTCAGCGCCTCCTCCGATTGGCCCCGCTTGATCGAAAGGGCGAGCGCAGTGGTCGATCACGGCGGATTGGTGCTGGCGTGCTGCAATCAGGCCTCGCTGACCGCGCAGCGCTTCGAAACCATGGTGCGTCGCGGCTTCGAGCGAGCTTCGCGGGCAGCCACCCTGACCCGGCGCCTGGGCGCCTCGGAGGTCGACTTTCCCAACTTGCCCGGTGCGCCGGGAGCACTGAAGATCGTGGCGTATCAGCTCGACTAGGGCCAAACCGTCCCCCAAAAAAGCGTGGCCATCAGGCGGGGCATCCGTGGGCTCAAGTCCCAAGCCGGCACCCACAGCGCGTCGTTGCCCGAGGGCCGGTGCGGGAGTGGTATCCGCTGGGCTCAACTCTCAAGTAGAACCCGCTGATGCCTCGCCTCAAGCTGATCCTGGAATACGACGGTACGAGCTACGTGGGCTGGCAGGCGCAGGAGAACGGGCCGTCAATCCACCGCGAGGTCGAGCGCGCGGTCAGCTCGTTGCTCGGGGAGCAGGTCGCGATCGTCGCCGCCGCGCGCACCGATTCGGGAGTTCACGCCGAAGGTCAGGTGGTCTGCTTCAGCACTCAGCGCGTGCTGCCGCTCAAGGCCTACTGGATGGGGCTCAACCGGCTGCTTCCCAAAGACATCACCGTGGTCACCGCCGCGGAGGTTCCGGAGAGCTTTGACCCGCGCCGGCTCGCGCGAGGGAAGAGGTACCGCTACCTCATTTTTAATCGGCGCACCCCTTCGGCCCTGCGTCGTCGCACCCATTGGCAGATCTTTCAGCCCCTCGATGTCGCATCGATGCGAGCGGCGGGCGCGCTGTTGCTCGGCCGGAGGGATTTTTCGGCATTTCGCGCCGCGGATTGCCAGGCCTCGCATGCGATCCGCGAGCTGCGAACGGCTTCGATCTCCGGCGAGGCGGGAGGCGAAATTGCGGTGAGCATCGAGGGCACCGCCTTCCTCAAGCACATGGTGCGCAACATCGTTGGAACACTGGTGGAGGTTGGGAGGGGACATCAGGGAATCGAATGGGTGAGGGAGGTCCGGGACTCTTTGGACCGGCGCCGGTCGGGCCCGACCGCGCCTCCACAGGGCTTGACCCTGATCGAGGTCCGCTATCCGGAGGATGAATCGGCCCCGACCGAGAGGGAGCTGGAGGAGGCCGCGGTCGAGGAAGAGGTGGAGTAGGCGGCGTCGCCGCCGGGACCGGTACTTGGCCGGCCCCCGTTTGACTTAAGCTCTTGCCTTCTTGCTCAGCCGGATCTCGTCCCGTCCCGCTTCGACCACGATCGTATCGCCAGGAAGGAATTCGCCGTTCAACACCCGAAGCGCCAGCGGATCGAGCAGGTATTTCTGGATCGCTCGCTTCAGTGGTCGCGCTCCGTAGACCGGATCGTATCCCCGGTCGGCGAGGAGCCTGAGCGCGCTTTCGGTGAGCTCGAGCGATAGCCGCTTTTCCTCCAGCATCTTCCGGATCCTTGCCAGCTGCACGTCGATGATCTTCTGAATGTCCTCGCGCCGGAGCGACTCGAAGATCACGATTTCATCGACCCGATTGAGGAACTCCGGTCGAAACTGCGCCCTCACCGCCTCCATCACCTGTCCTTTGGTGAAGTCATCGAGGTGCTTCTTGCCCGCCATTCCCTCCTGGATCTGGGTCGAGCCGATGTTCGAGGTCATGATCAGGACGGTGTTCTTGAAGTCCACCGTCCGCCCCTGGCTGTCGGTGAGGCGGCCATCGTCGAGCAGCTGAAGCAGAATGTTGAACACGTCCCGGTGTGCTTTCTCGATCTCGTCGAAGAGAATCACCGAGTATGGCTTTCGGCGAACCGCTTCGGTGATCTGCCCACCCTCTTCGTAGCCGACGTACCCGGGCGGCGCGCCGATCAGCCGCGCCACCGAGTGCTTTTCCATGTACTCGGACATGTCGATTCGAATCAGGGCGTTCTCGTTGTCGAAGAGGAACTCCGCCAGCGCCTTGGCCGTCTCCGTCTTTCCGACCCCCGTCGGTCCGAGGAAGATGAATGAACCAATGGGTCGGTTGGGATCTTGAAGACCGGAACGCGCCCGGCGAACGGCATTGGAGACGGCTTCGATCGCGCTTCTCTGGCCAATCACCCGCTGGCTGAGCCGCTCCTCCATTCGAACCAGCTTCTGCACCTCGCCCTCGAGGAGCCGGGTGACCGGGATGTGGGTCCATTTGGCGACCACCTCGGCGATATCCTCGGCGTCAACCTCCTCCTTGAGAAACTTCTGTTTCTTTTGCAGCTCAGCGAGCTTGGCGTTCAGCTGCGCGATCTCCTTCTCCAGGGAGGGGATGATCCCGAACTTCAGCTCGGCGGCGCGGTTCAGGTCGCCGGTCCGCTCCGCCGCCGCCTGCTCGTTTTTCGCTTTGTCGAGCTTCTCCTTGACGCTTCGCAGCTCTGCGATCGCTTTCTTCTCGGCTTCCCAGTGCGCCTTGAGGCCGGAGAACTGCTCGTTGAGATCCGCCAGTTGGCGCTCGATCTGCGACAGCCGCTCCCGCGAATGGGGGTCGCTTTCTTTTTTCAGCCCTTCCCGCTCGATTTCGAGCTGGATGATCCGCCGGCGTACCTCATCCACCTCCGTCGGCATCGAGTCGATCTCGATCCGCAGTCGCGACGAGGCCTCGTCGATCAGGTCGATGGCCTTGTCGGGCAAGAACCGGTCCGAGATGTACCGGTGGGACAGCGTCGCCGCGGCGACGATCGCCGAGTCCTGGATTCGGACTCCGTGGTGAACCTCGTAGCGCTCCTTCAAGCCCCGCAGGATGCTGATCGTGTCTTCGACGGTTGGCTCGTCCACCTGCACCGGCTGGAAGCGCCGCTCCAGAGCGGCGTCCTTCTCGATGTTCTTCCGGTATTCGTCCAGGGTGGTCGCGCCGATGCAATGCAGCTCGCCGCGCGCCAGCGCCGGCTTGAGCATGTTGCCCGCGTCCATCGACCCTTCGGCCTTCCCCGCGCCGACCAGGGTGTGAAGCTCGTCGATGAAGAGGATGATCTCGCCTTCCGCCCCGGAGACTTCCTTGAGCACGGACTTGAGGCGCTCTTCGAACTCCCCGCGAAACTTGGTGCCGGCGATCAACGCGCCCAGATCCAGGGCGACGATTCTCTTGTTCTTGAGGGTCTCCGGAACGTCGCCGTCGATCACGCGCCGGGCGAGCCCCTCGACGATCGCCGTCTTGCCGACACCCGGCTCGCCGATCAGCACCGGGTTGTTCTTCGTCCGCCGTGAGAGGACCTGGATCACCCGGCGGATCTCCTCGTCGCGGCCGATCACCGGATCCAGCTTGCCCGCGCGCGCCGCGTCGGTGAGATCCCGGCCAAACTTCTCCAGAGCGCGATAGGTCGATTCCGCCTCTTGACTCGTGACCCGCCCGCTTCCGCGAACGTCCTTGAGCACCCCGAGAATCCGGTCTTTGGTGACCCCGGAGGACTTCAACGCCTCCCCCGTCGGTCCCTTGTCCTGGGCCAGCGCGACGAGGATGTGCTCGGTGGAAACGTATTCGTCTTTCAGCGCCTTGGCTTCATCCTCCGCCTGGTCGAAGACCTTCACCAACCGGGACGAGAGGGCAGGGGTGTCTGCCCCTTCAACCCGCGGCAGCTTCGCCAAGGCCTCGTCGATCCGAGAGGCGACCAGCTTGGGGTCGGAGCCGATCTTCCGGAGAATCGGCTCAACGATGCCCTCCTCCTGGGAGAGAAGCGCTTTGGCCAGGTGCTCCGGTTCGTACTGAGGATGTCCCGCCCGGCGCGCGATCGTTTGACCGTCTTGAATCGCTTCCTGGGCCTTGATTGTATATTTATCGAGACGCATGTGAAAACCTAAGTCGGCGTGCGAGCTTGACAAGCAAAGCTCATCGCGCCATGACCCTTTCGGTCGGGTTCCCTGCTGCTTGCCGTTCTCGGGATTGGATTCTCTGCCGGGGGGACGCGGGTCTGGAAGCACACGGTGGCTACCTGTTCATTTTGGAGCAGCTGTGTCCGACGGCGGAGCTAGTCCGCTTGGCGCGGCAGGCGCTCGCCGAGGACGGCCACAACGGGGCGAGCTGCTCCATCGCCGTCTCCCGGGTGCCTGGTAAGAAGGTGACCCGATTGGCCTTCGACTCGCCGCACACCTACGGACGCCGCGGTGCCCTTTGGTACGAGGAGCATCACGCCTTTGCCCGGCTGCTGTCTTCCCAGGCCAATACCCGGGTCCATGTGTATGTGCTCGATCCCGAGGACTACGAGAGGGTCATCACCTACGCCGCCGGGCGTTCGGTCGGGGGCGAAGCGCTCCGGTACGACGACGTCGATCCTCCACCGGAAGGGACCGGCGAGCACGAGTTCAAGCAGATCCAATCGCAATGGCCATTGGGTTACCTGGCGCAGCTTTTGGGAGTAACGCGCGCGGATCTGGTCTCCCTTCCGCGGGCTCCGAGCGTGCTCCTGGAGCTGGACGCAGAGCCACCGGAAGGGGAGCTGGCGGACATTCTGCCGAAGCCCCTGTGGTAAAGGGCCTGGCGCCTTATCGCGGATTGTCCAGAGCCTGGAGCAGCTGCTTTGCCCGCTGCGTTCGGAAGTAGTGCGAGACGAATGCAAAAGCGCCGACCAGGACAGCCGTCTGTAAGATTGCCACCGCAACCACCCACGAACGCACCGCGGCTTCGGCCTCCACCGGGGTGAGCTCGCTAAGCCCGGGAAGCGAGTTCGCGGATCGCCCCATCGCGCCGCCCACCCTGCGAGCCACCACCGTCAGCTGCGCGCCATCGAGCGTGCGCAACAGCGCCACCGCCACGGAAGATCCGACCACCAACCTTCGCATGCTCTCGCGCCGCAAACCGCGCGGCCAAATCAGGCGACTTGCCGCCACGAAACTCAAAGCGCACGCCATCCCAAGACCGGACAGAGTCATCACCCGCGCCACCCGCATCGACTCGACCGCGGCGCGCTGGGCTTCAACTCCCTTCTTGAAGGCCTCGCTTCCAAATGTTCCGGGAAGCTGCAGCGGCAACCGGGTGGGGTCGCTGGGTTGGATCAGGGCGAGCAGCTCGGTGAGGGAGAAGAACCCGACCAGCGCGGAGAGCGCCATGCACGCCAGCGCCATGTTCCGGATCGCCAGGGGCAGCTTCCCGGGGCCACCGGGGACATTCACTTCTGACTCGCCTCGACGAACCGCAACCGCAGATCCGCCAGGAGGGCATCGAAGAATTTCTCCTCCTCAGGGGTGAGATTCCCGCGGGTCTTTTCGCGCAGGAGCCCAAGAAGGTCCATGCTCTGCCGCGCGAGGACGAGGTTCACCTCTGTTTTCATCGTCTCCGGGTGCGCGGTTTGACCCAGGTGGATCAAAGCGGTCGAAGCGAGCCCGAGCAGGAGCGTGTTGAAATCGATGGGTGCGGCGGAAGCGGCGGGTGCTTCGAATTCACCCTTCATCACGAAAGTTTCGCCGCGCTTCTCTTCCATTACTCACTCGGGGTTTCTTCCTCGGAATCCTCGATTTCGTCCTCGTCCGCCATGCTCGTCTGCACCGGCTGGGCCTTTTCCGCGATGTCGGGCAGACTCTTCAAAAGGCGCTCGTAGCCCTTTGGATCGAGAATTCCCTCCCGGAGGTAGCGTTCCGCGGTGCGTTTGTCTACGAGCTTTGGGTCAAGGGCTTCTGCCATGGTCTATCCTCGAAAAAAGGTTCGCCACCTTATAGCAGGGGCAGGTGCTGTCAACCGATGTGGGGGTCTTCCAGATGAACGGCGCTAGCGGAAAGCTTCTGCCCGGTTTGTATGCCATCTGCGACGACTCCGTTCGGCCCGAGCTGTCGCTGACCCGCAAGAGCGAGCTTTTGCTCGAGGGTGGGGTTCGGGTGATCCAACTGCGGATGAAGAGCACCCCGGTGCGGGCGGCCCTCGCGGCGGCCAAAGCCGTCTCCGCGCTCTGCCGGGCTGCGGGGGCGGTGTGCCTTTTGGACGACAGGGTGGACCTCGCGCTGATCGCCAATGCCCACGGCGTCCATCTGGGAGATGATGACCTGCCTGCGCGCCAGGCCCGAGAGCTCCTCGGACCGGACCGGATTATCGGGGTGACGGTGCGAAATGCTCAGATGGCCGAGGAAGCCCGGGACGCCGGCGCGGACTACGTCGGCCTGGGGCCCGTCTTTCCGACCGCGACCAAGTCGGTTGCCGCCCCGGTGCTGGGGATCGAAACCCTGGCGAAGCTCGTCCGCCAAAGTCCTCTTCCCACGGTCGCGATTTCCGGAATTCGCCTTTCGAACATCGGCAGCATCGCGCGGGCCGGGGCACACGGTGCGGCGGTGATCTCAGATCTCTTGACCGCGCCCGACATTCCGGCGCGGGCGCGCGAGCTGTCCAACGCCTTCAGCGCGGGACGGGATCCATGAATCATCGCTCGCGGCGGCCGAACATCGGCGTCACCCCGGACCTGGTCTCGGAACAGACCGCCGGCGAGTTCCCGACCTACCGGCTCAAGGTTGCCTACGCGGAGGCGGTGTTCCGCGCGGGAGGGCTGCCGCTGGTGCTCGCGTACGCGGAAGATCGCGCCCTCATCGACTCATACCTCGACCGGGTCTCCGGCCTGGTGGTGACCGGAGGTGCTTTCGACGTTTCGCCGGAGCTGTACGGCGAGAGCGCGCGCCCGGGTCTGGGAGACCTTAAAGAAAGTCGTACCGCCTTCGAGCTGACGCTGATTCGCGGAGCTCTGGAGCGCAGCTTGCCCTTGCTTGGGATCTGCGGCGGGATGCAGCTGCTCAACGTGGTGGCCGGCGGCACGCTGATCCAGGACATCCAGCGCGAGTTGCCGCACGCGGTGGACCACGAGCAGAAACACGACCGGGCCCAGCCGCAGCATCCGGTGGAAATCAGGGATGGGACCCTGCTCAGCGAGTTGGTCGGAAAAGGCCAGGTGATGGTCAACTCCACCCATCACCAGGCGGTGGGCAAGCCGGGCAAGGACGTGGTGATCAGCGCGGTAGCCACCGACGGGGTGGTGGAGGGGATCGAGCTGCGCTCCGCGTCCTTCGCCCTCGGCGTCCAGTGGCACCCGGAGCTGCTGATCAATGCGATGCCGCTTCATCTCGGCCTCTACCGGGGACTGGTGAGCAAGGCGCGCGAGATCCGCCGATGACCGCCGGCGCCGCGCGGCGCGCCAGAAGTCTCACGGTGCTGGCGCTTTCCGGTCTGGAGCCCACCGGTCGAGCCGGACTGCTCGCCGATCTCGAGGCGATCCGCTCTGCCGGCGGGCTTGCGGTGGGAATCGCCACCGCGCTCACCGCGCAGGGCGCGCGCACCTTCTCGGTGGCTCCGGTGCCGGGAAATATGCTTCGCGCGCAGATCCAGGCGGTCAACGAGTTGGAAGTCATTTCCGCGGTGAAGCTGGGGATGGTCCCCCAGGCCGCCGCGCTCCGGTTGGTGCTTAGAACCGTGAAGAGCACTGGCTTTTGGGTGATCGATCCGGTGACCAGAACCTCCCGCGGGCAGCGCCTTTCCCTGCTGCGGCCGGGCGATTATCTGGCCGCTGCGGCGCCGAATGTGGTGCTCACGCCGAACCTGGATGAGGCGGCCTGGCTGCTGCGCCGCGAGGTGCCGGCGCGAACCGCCGAGGGGGCAGCGCGGATGGGAGAGCGGCTGGCGGGCTATGGCTTTGCCGCGGTGATCGTCAAAGGGGGTCACCTCGCCGGCCGGGCCGTCGACGTGATCGCCGATCGATCGGGGGTGCAGTACCTGTCGGGTGCCCGGATCAGCGCGGGGCTTCGGGCCCGGGGCACCGGATGCCGCTTTGCTTCGGTGCTTGCCACCGCGCTGGCGCGAGGCGAGACGCTGACCGCGGCCGCGCGGGAAGCGAAGCGGCGCGTGCGCTCCTATCTGCTTCAGGCGTCACGCCAAGACCCCCGCCCGGAGGCGGTTCGCTAAGGCGCGATAGCCGGTTACTGCCAGTCGCCTTTGGCCCGGCTCTCGAACCGGGTGTACTCGGAGAGGAACACCAGATCGATCGATCCGATCGGACCGTTGCGCTGCTTGGCGACGATCAGCTCCACTTCCATCGCGGTGTCGACCGGTCGGGTATCGCCATCGTCGTCGCGGTGGATGAACATCACCACGTCCGCGTCCTGCTCGATCGCGCCCGACTCGCGCAGGTCGGAGAGCATTGGTTTGCCCCCGCGGCGCTCCTCGATCTTGCGGTTCAATTGGCTGAGCGCGAGCACCGGGATGTCGAGCTCTTTGGCCAACGCCTTGAGACTGCGGCTGATCTCGGAAACTTCGAGCTGCCGATTCTCCACCCGGCCCTTCTGGTGCATCAGCTGGAGATAGTCGACGATCACCAGCCCCAGCCGCGGATCCTTCTGCTTCAGCCGCCGCGCCTTGGCCCGAAGCTCGAAGGAAGAGAGTGTCCCGGTGTCGTCGATGTACATCGGCGCGTTGAATAAGTCCGCCGCGACCTTCTGGAACTGCTCTTGATCCTTGGCGGTGAGGCGCCCGCCCCGGAGCTTCTTCATGTCCACCCGAGCCGCCGAGGCGAGCAGGCGCATCAGGAGCTGATCGGCGGGCATTTCGAGGGAGAAGACCTCTCTCAAGGCGACGTGCATCGCCACGTTCAGCGCGAGCGACGTCTTGCCGAGTCCGGGCCGCGCCGCGAGGACGAGCAGCTCCCCTTTATGGAATCCGGTGAGCTGAAGGTCCAGGTCGATGAATCCGCTCGGCAGTCCGGTGATCCCGGAGGTGGAGCGGTTCATGTTGTCCAAAAGCTCGAGGGTTCGCTCCATCAGCTCGCGAACCGGCTTCAGATCCCCCTCGCGCTGCCGTTCCGAGATCTGGAACACCTTGCGCTCGGCCTCGTCGATCAGCGCGTCGATCTCGCCCGTTTCCTGGCTGGCAAGCTCCTGGATGTCGCGCCCGGCCGTCGCCAGCCGGCGCCGGATCGCCTGGTTCTTCACGATCTGGGCGTACTGGGTGGCGTTGCCGGCGTACGGCACCAGCTGATCGAGCGTCATCAAATACGCCGGACCGCCGGCGGCGGTGAGCTGACCGCGGATCTTCAGCTCATCGCTCACGGTGAGGTGGTCCACCGGCTTTTGCTGCAGGTCGAGCGAGAGCATCGCGGAGAAAATCTGCGCGTGGGCGAGATTGGCGAAGTCGTCCGGCTGGATGACCTCGGCGATGCTGGCGATCACCGTGTTGTCCGACAGCACCGCGCCGAGAACGGCGCGCTCGGCGGCGAGATCCTCGTGAAGTCGGCTGCCCCCCGGCCGCTCAGCCAACCGCATCGTCCGTTCCGGGTTCACAGCCGCAGCCTCCAGCAAAGGCGAGGGTTGAAGGATGAGCCGCGGCTACTCGGGTAGGACTTCGATTCGAAGCTTGGCGGTGATTTCGTGGTGCAGGCGCACCTCGACCTCGTGCGTTCCGATCGATTTGATCGGCTCGGGCAGGTGGATCGTCCGCCGATCGATGCGGTGGCCTTTCTCGGTGAGCGCCTCGGCGATGTCCATCGCGGTGACCGAGCCGTACAGCTTCTCCTGCTCTCCGACCTTGCGCTTGAAGCTCAAGGGGATCGCAGAAAGCAGTTGCGACTGCGCATTCGCCTGGTCCTTCATCTTCGCCCGGCGCGCCGCAATCACTCCCTGGTCGTGCTGCATCTGGCGAACGTTCTTGTCGTTGGCCAGCACCGCCATCTTCCGCGGAAGGAGGAAGTTTCGTCCGTAACCTTCCTTCACGGTGACGACGTCGCCCGACTTACCGAGCTTCTGAACGTCCTCTCGTAGGATTACTTTCACGGCAAAACCCCCTAGCCCGCGATGACGACGAAAGGAATCAGCGCCAGTCCACGGGCCCGCTTGATCGCCACCGCCACCTGCCGCTGGTGCTTGGCGCAGTTGCCGGAGATCCGCCGCGGGATGATCTTGCCTCGCTCGGTGACGAAATACTTGAGCGTCGCCTGATCTTTGAAATCCACCTTGGAGTTCTTCTCCGCGCAGAAGCGGCAGACCCTCTTGCGGCCAAAGCCGCGGCCTCCGCGCTTGTCATCGTCCATCCCGTTTCCGGCGCCGCCGGCGCCCGATCGGCCGCCTCCGCGTCCACCGTCACGGTCGCCACCGCGGTCGCCGCCGCGATCGCCAAACCGGCCTCCATCGTAATTTCGCTCAGGCATGCTTAAGCCTCCTCAATCGATTCTTCTTCCAGATCGCCGACCACCTCTTCAGGGGGTAGCTCGGCGGCGGCGCGGAACGGCTCGCGCTCTGGGGTGGTTGGGGTGCGGCTCTCCTCCATGTCCCCGGCCAACCGGACGTCTTCCAGGGTTGGACGGGCCTCGGGGTCCACGTCGTCCGCCACCTTGACCGAAAGGTAACGGGTGACTTCGTCCAGGTTGCGCAGGTTGCGCTCCACTTCGGCGACCAGCTTGGGTCCGCCCAGATACTGGCTGTGGACGTAGGTCGCCCGGTTCTGCTTGGCGATGGGGTACATCGTCCTTTTCTTGCCCCAAACGGTAAAACGGATGACCTTGCCGCCTTCGCGGCCGACGATCTCCCGCACCCGATCCTTGATGCGATCCACCGATTCGTCGGGTAGATCAGGCTTGAGCAGAAAGATGGTTTCGTATTCCCGGAGCCGCCCGGCGGTTTGCTTCTCTGGCATTTTCTTCTCTCCCCCTGGGGATTGCCCCTCGGCCGAGCCGGGAGCGGGGAAACGGGCGGACAACCTTGAGGTCGTCAGACCGGGAGCGGGAAACTGCGCGCCCGCCGCCTTCGCGCTAAACTGGGAGCGGATCTTGTACGGGCTTCGGCGCGTTCAAGTCAAGAGAACCTGAAAGGTCGATGGTGGAAGTTTCCCGCTCGTGGAATACTCTCCTCTCCTCAACATTGATTCCTGACGACAACCGGGTGGCACCAGAATCCACGATGGCGGAAGCGCCGGTCGCACAGTCATCGCCCGGGCAACCGGCCGCGGTGGCGTCCGAAATCGCGCCGTCGCTCCTGGATCCCGACGCGCTGAAAGTAGTCGGACGGCTGCGCCAGCACGGCCATCAGGCGTATCTGGTCGGCGGTTGCGTTCGAGACCTCCTGCTTGGGCAAAAGCCCAAGGACTTCGACGTGGCGACCTCCGCCCACCCGGGCGAGGTTCGGGCCATCTTCCGCAATTGCCGCCTGATTGGCCGGCGATTCCGCCTGGCGCACATCTATTTCAAGGGCGGCAAGCTGATCGAAGTCTCCACTTTCCGCGCCAATCCGATCGAAATCGAAGAGGCGGCGCGGATCGAGGTCGAAGAAGCAGCCGACGGGCCGGATCCGTTGCTCGAAGAAGAGGGTGGGGACGAGCCCCCTCGTTCCTCTGAAGCGGCGTTGAACGGCACCGCGGACCTCTTGATCACCGAGGACAACGTCTTCGGAACGGCTGAGCAGGACGCCCGCCGTCGCGACTTCACCATCAATGGCCTGTTTTTCGACGTGGCCTCGGGTCAGGTGATCGACTACGTGAGAGGTCGAAGAGACCTGCAAGAGCAGTGGATCCGCACCATCGGCGACCCGGAGATCCGCATCCGCGAGGACCCGGTCCGGATTCTGCGGGCCGTGCGTTTTGCCTGTCGCCTCCACTTCGAGATCGACCCGCGGACCTACGCGGCGATGGAAGGCGCGGTGGAGGATCTGCCGCGATGCGCTCCGCCCAGGCTGCTGGAGGAGACCTTCCGGCTGCTGCGAGGCGGGATCGCGCAGCCGTCTTTAAGGCTCCTCAGAGCTTTGGGGGCGCTCAAGCTCCTCATGCCGCCGGTGGACGACTACCTCGAAACGCACGGCAAAGATGGCGAGGTCCTCTTCGATTCGTTTGCCAGCGCGGCGGATCGCCGCATCCTGTCGGGCGAAAAGCTCGACGACGCGGTCCTGATGGGGGCGCTGTTGCTCCCGATCAGCAGGGCTGCCCCCGCCGAATCCGAGAAAGCGGACAGTCCGCCGGTGGTCGCCGATGCGATCGAGGAGCTGCTCACCCGCTTCGTCCAGACGGCCCGCCTTCCGCGAAAAATTGCGGAGCGGACGCGGTCCATCCTTCTCGCCCAGGCCACCTTGAGCGGGGAACGGCGGCGCCGCGGTTCTCTCGCCCGTTTTCGGCGCCACCCGATCTTCAACGAAGCTCTTGCGCTGTTCGAGATTTCGGTGGAAGCGACGGGTCAGTATCGGGAGATTCTCGAAACCTGGAAGTCCGGCGGGGTACCCACTTTTGAGGCGCCCGCGGAAGGACCCAAGCGGCGCAAGCGACGGCGCCGGCGGCCGGGAGTCCAGACCGCAAGCTAGCAGTGCGCTTCTGGAGCACCGAAGACCTAAACCATCGAAGCGATCTGGTTCCGCGTGGTTAGCCGATGATGCGGGCAGCGGGCTTGGGAAGAGACGGCGACGGCGCAGGTGGTCTGGGCGGGCGAGATCCGTGCGGCGTGCTACGATCCTCGATGGAGCGGCAACTCCAGACTTTCGATAGCGTGAGGTTCGTCCACGCCTCTCCGCAGGCCGGGTCGGGCGCGCGAAAAAAAGCCGGCCCAAAGGTTTTCAGCCCTTCGCTTAAATAGCGGGTTCCCCGATTTTGCTGGAAGATCGAACAGATAGACCGACACATGTTAACGTTTTTTTAAATACAAGGACTTCATACCTCCAGGCCTCCAAAAAAAAACTTCCGGGAGGCCTCGGGACAGGGCGATTCGACCCGAGGGGATTCCATCAGCGACCGTGCGCAGCCCACCTGCGTGGGCGGAAAGTATGACTCAAGAGAGCACCCACCCCTTCATGAGCTCGCCATAATGCCCCCTCATGGATTAGCCGGAGGGGCAGGCGGGTGAGAGCTTCACTCGATTTGAAAATTCTAGCTAGGGCGGTAGCACGCCGGAGGGATCTCGCCCGCCCAGGCCACCTGCGGCGTTGCCGTCTCTTCTACGCGCCCGCGCAGGCTAGCCGGGTCGGCGCGGCTCGCTCTTCGCGGCCGCTGCGTCCAGTCGGGATGCGCCGGTTTCTCGCCGCAGGTCGTCTTGCTGTCCGCGGTCCTCGGTGATCAGGTCCGCGGGTAGGACCGCGGAGCTTCCAAACTTCTCGGCGATCCGGTCGAGCACGGCGTTGAGCTTCTCGCTCCGCGGCGGCCCGTCTGCAAACAGCTTGAGCTGCCCGTTCCCGGCGTCCATCGCGTGTGCCGAGACCCCGGTCAGCCTTATTTTCAGGCTGAGCGACAGCTTTTCCAGAAGCGACATCGCGGTGCGGTAGATCTCCTGACCATCGTCGGTCGGTTCGGGAAGGGTGGTCTGGCGGGTGAGCACAGTGAAGTCCGCCAGCTTGAGCTTGAGCTGAATGACCCGCCCCTTGCACCCTGCCTTTCGCAATCTTCGGCCCACCCGGAGCGCCTGCGAATGCAGGTGTGACGCCAGCGCTGCTTCCTCGAGGTCTTCCTCGAACGTGTCTTCGGCGCCGATGCTCTTCGCTTCGCGATCGGGGACGACCGACCGGTCGTCGATGCCCTGGCTCAAGTTCCAAAGATGCGGACCGACCGTCCCCAACCTCGCCTCGAGCCAGGCGGCGCTGCGGGCGGCGACATCTCCCAGCGTCTTCAATCCCAAAGACCCCAGTACCGCCTCCAGCTTGGGCCCCACCCCCCACAGTCGCGAGACGGGCAGCGGCGTCAGGAAGGCCACCGTCTCCAACTCGGCGATCTCCTTTTGTCCGTCGGGCTTGGCGAGATCCGAAGCGATCTTCGCCACGAACTTGGTGCAGGCGATACCGGCCGAACACGGCAGCCGGACCTCGCTGGCGATCCGCTCCCTTAGATTCCGCGCAATCTGCGCCGGTGGACCGAACAGCTGCACCGACCCGGTGACGTCGAGGAATGCCTCGTCGAGCGAGATCGCCTCCACCAGCGGCGTGGCGCTTTCGAAAATCTCAAAGACGCGCTCGCTTGCCTCCACATAGGCGGCAAAGCGCGGCGGGACGACGATCGCCTGCGGTGCCTGCCTCACCGCCCTCGACATCGGCATCGCGCTCCGGACTCCAAAAGGCCTCGCCTCGTACGAGGCGGCGAGGACGACTCCGCGCGTGGGGTGCCCGCCGACGATGACGGGCCGACCGCGCAGCGAGGGATTGTCTCGCTGTTCGACCGATGCGTAGAAGGCGTCCATGTCCAGATGAATGATCGCCTTTGCCACGAAACCCAATGTATCTAAAATCAGACGCCGCCGGCGAAAGCGGGTGATCGTCAAAGCGATGGGCGAGTAGGAATCGCTGGGCCGGCGGTAATCTGAAGCCGCGCCAGCGCCCGAGCGAGGTCCTCGGGGAGCGGACTTTCCACTTTGAGCCGCGCCTGCGTCTCCGGATGGTTGAGATCCAGCGAGAGGGCGTGGAGAAAGAAGCGGGTCAGCGACGGATCGCTTCGTCCGCCGTAGAGGGCATCGCCGACCACCGGCGCCCCGATCGAGGCCAGGTGCGCCCTTACCTGGTGGAGAACCCCGGTGATGATCCGGACTTCGACGAGCGCGTAATCCGAGCTGCGGCCGAGGACCCGGAACACGGATTCGGCCCGGCGGGCGCCCACTCCGCCGGCGAGGGCTGGTTCCACACCCGACCCGCGCCGGGCAGCGCGATGGCGAAGCGGTACGTCGATCTCGCCCTCGTCGGCGATGGGTCCTGCCACCAGAGCGAGGTAGCGCTTGTCGATTCCCCCTCGGCTGAAGGCCTCGCGCATTCGCTGCCAGGTCGCGGCGCTCCGGGCGGCGACGATCACCCCCGAGGTGTCCACGTCCAGCCGGTGACAGAGCCCGCCCTCGCGAGGGTCGGAGGCGGCGGTCGCGCACTCCGGAAAGCGCGCCACCAGGGCATTGGCCAGCGTCCCCAATTCCCCCGGCTCGAGCGGGTGCGACGGAACCCCGGGTGCCTTGTCCAGGAAGACGAGCGCCGAATCGCTGTGGAGGACTGTCAGCGGAGCATCTGGATCGGGCGTCACCGAATCGTCCGCCGGCCCGAGCACGACGCGGACGTTTTGACCGACCTTGATCGAATCGCCCTTCTTCGCTCGACGCCCATCGACGCGGATGGCGCCTTGCTCGAACATCTTCTTCACCTTGGCGCGCGACAGATGGAGCGCTCGGACGAGGAAGAGATCGAGCCGGGAGCCATCGGCCTCCGGGTTGACAAGAAGATCGGTGGCGCCGCTGGATGCTGCCGTACTCACTCCGCCAGGGCCTCGTACACTTCTTCGGCGGTCTGAAACCGCTCGGAAGGCTCTTTGCGGATGAGCTTCTGCGCAATCCGGGCGAGTTGATAGTCCCCTCCCGGATTGACGGCGACGATGGGCAGCGGCTCGGTCTCCAGAACCTTCTGCCAAAGCTCGTAAGGAGTCGGCGCGTCGAAGGGGGATCTCCCAGAGAGCAGCTCGTAGAGGATCACGCCCAGGCTGTAGAGGTCCGATCGGCTGTCTAGTCGTTCCCCGAGAATTTGCTCCGGGGCCATGTACCGGAAGGTGCCCACCAGTCGGCCCCCCGCCGTCACCGCGCCATCGTCGGCGAGGAACTTGGCGAGCCCGAAGTCCATCAGGCGGACGAGGTGGTCCTCATCCACCATCACGTTCGACGGTTTCAAGTCGCGGTGGATGAGCCCGTGGCCATGGATGTACGCCAGCGCCTGGCAGAGCTGCAGCATCGCGTCCTTGAGCCGGCCGACCCGCTCCGGCCGGTTCAGCTCCTCGAGCTTCACCTCGTGCGTTCTCTCCGCCGGGGCTGCCTCGGGCGTGGGGACCTCATAGGGCAGATCGAGATCGACCGAGCTCTCGGTGTCCGGCTCATCCACCGCATCCGCCAGGGCCCTCAACGAATCCGGTCCAGACAGGTAGGGAGGGCTCTCTTCGCTGGGCGGCTCCTGGCTGAACTTCGAGAGACTGAACGGTTTCGGGACGTCCCCGGAGACGCTGTCGTTGCTTACGCCCGAGACGCTCCACAGCTCGCGGGCCTCGGAGGTGCTCCAGAGTCGCGGCTTTTCGGAGCTCGAGGAGCTGTTGCGCGAGGAGAATTCCTCGGCTCGAAGCGACAGGTAGTGGCGCAAGGTCAATCCATCGACCAGCTCCATTGCTAAGTACGGGTAGCCCTGGAAAACGCCGCTGTCGAAAACCTTGACGACGTTCGGATGGGAAAGGTCCGCCAGGGTCTCGAATTCGCGGGCCAGCCGGCGCGCCGCGCGCGGATCCAGCGCGGGCCCGGTGGAAAGAAGCTTGAGCGCCACCGTGTCACCGGTCCGGCGATCTTTCGCGCGGTAGACAGTACCTGCACCGCCGCTGCCGATCGTCTCGAGGACGCGGTAAGGGCCAATCACCTTGGGTGGCATGAAGTAAGAAATCGTAAGTGGTTGAAGTTCCCGGGTCAAACGCTGAGCGTTCGCCGCGTAGCTTCGACGACGGTTGGGGCTGGACCCCCGAACATCACTTGACTTTTTCCTCGAGGGAACGCCCGCGCTGAAGCCGTTTTCGGACGCTGAGAGCGGTCCGCCGGAGCATCTCGGCGCAGCCGCGGTCGGCTATGATTAAGCCACTGCCTTCCTCGGGAACGGAAGAAACTCCTCTTGCAGCAACTGGGAAAGTACCAATTGGTCCGCAAGCTCGCGGTAGGCGGGATGGCCGAGGTGTTCCTGGCCAAGGCCGCCGGCCCGATGGGATTTGAGAAGACGCTCGTGCTCAAGCGGATTCTCCCCGACCTCGCCGGCGATCCGGTGTTCGTGCGGATGTTTCTCGCCGAAGCGAAGCTCGCCGCGAGCTTGAACCATCCGAACATCGCCCAGATCTTCGACTTCGGTCAGGAGCAGGGCGCCTACTTCATTGCGATGGAATACGTCGACGGGCCGAATCTCCGCTCGCTGTCGCGTCGGTCCGCGGAAAGGTCCATCTCGATCCCCGTTTCGCTTTGCGCGAAAATCATCTCCTCCGCCTGCGAAGCGCTCGCCTACGCGCATGAATTCATCGACCCCGGCACCGCGACCCATTTGTCCGTCATCCACCGCGATGTCAGTCCGGAAAACATCCTCCTTTCGCGAACCGGCGCCGTCAAAATGGTGGATTTTGGGATTGCCAAGGCCGGCGGGCGGACCCAGCCGACGGAAGCGGGGATTTTGCGAGGGAAGATCTCGTACATGCCCCCCGAGCAGATTCAGGGAAAAGAAATCGATCATCGAGCAGACATCTTCGCCCTCGGGGTCGTCTTCTACGAGCTGATCACCGGCAGCAAGCCTTTTGATGCCCGCAGCGACGTCACCATCGTGCAGGCGATTCTCTACGAGCAGATGATTCCCGCCGTGGCGCGACGCCCGGACATCCCCGAACCGATCGCCCGGATGTTGCAGCGCGCCCTGGCAAAGGATCCCGACGGTCGCTACCCCACCTGCCGGCATTTCCAGGCGGAGCTGGAGCAGTTCATCGTCAGCGCCGGCGAGCCGGTCGGCGCCTACCAACTCGCCGCGCTCGTCTCTAAGCTCAGCGGCGCCCACTCGATGTCCATCGCCGCGCCCCCCTCGGTTGCGCCGGTGGCTGTCTCCACCCCGCCCGCGCCCGGGCCCGCGCAAGGAAACGAGCCGGCGCGATCTGCGGCGACCCCTGAGCCGAAGACGCCCAATTCATCGGTCGTCCATCCTTTGCCTTTGCGCCGGCCCGCGGAAGCCGCGGCCAGTCACCCTGAGGCTCTGGCCGAGACCGGTCCGTCTGTCCTCCATCCCCCCCGGGGCAAATACCTTCGCGCCACGGCGGGCGGGGTCCTCGGAGGGGCGGTGGCCATCGCGGCGGCCGGTTTCGTCCTTTTTGGCCAGGGGCCGAGCGCCAGTGACGAGACGATCGTCGCCTCGCCTGCCGATCGCGGTGGAGACAACCGGACGGAGCAGATCGCCACGGCGACGGGCAAGATTGATTTTGAAGTCCGGCCGTACGCCACGGTGTTCCTGGACGGCAAGCTGCTCGGGCAGACGCCGTTTCCCCCGGTCCAGGTGGATGAGGGAAAGCACTCGGTGCGATTGGTAAACGCCGACCTGAAAAAAGAAGTGACAGTGGACTACGTCGTCAAGTCTGGCGAGGACAACATTTTCCGATACACCCTCACCCGGGAGAAATGACGTCGCGTTGCGCAACATCCGGCGTGGACGCAGACCCCGGCTGCCCTTATGGTGAATCGGCCCATGGCCCCGTCCGATATCCTCGCAGCCCTGGAAACAGAGGTGAAGTCGCGACCGCTCCCGCGGCATGTGGGGATCATCATGGACGGCAACGGCCGGTGGGCCGAAGCCCGCGGCAAGGCTCGCGTCGAGGGGCACCGGGAAGGCTCGAACAGCGTGCGCGAGGTGACCCGGACCGCCCGGAGGGTGGGTGTCGGCGCGCTGACCTTGTACGCGTTCTCTTCCCAGAACTGGGCTCGGCCGGCGGCGGAAGTCGCATCCTTGATGGATCTGCTGCGGGAGTACCTCGAGAGCGAGCGCGCGGAGATCCTCGAAAACGGGATCCGGCTCAACGCCATCGGCGAGCTGGATCGCCTTCCCGGGTTGGTCCGCGAGCCGCTCACCCGGCTTTGCGAGGAGTCAGCGGGCAATGCCCAGATGGTGCTCACCCTGGCCTTGTCCTACGGAGGACGGGAAGAGCTTCTCTGCGCCGCGAAGAACCTCGCCCGGGAGATCGCCGTGGGGCGGGTCTCCCCCGAGGGTGTGACCGAATCGGATTTTGAATCGTTCCTTTGGACCGGAGGTCTGCCGCCGCTGGATCTGGTGGTCCGGACCAGCGGCGAGCAACGAATCTCGAACTTCCTGCTCTGGCAAACGGCGTATGCGGAGCTGGTGTTTTCCGACCTCCTCTGGCCGGAGTTTCGCACCGAGGCTTTCCTTCGTTGCCTGGACGAATACCAGCAGCGGGAACGGCGCTATGGCCTCACCTCCGGGCAGATCTTGCGCAATGATTCCTTTTAGGCCGCGCGCTTGAGCGAGAAGAACCGAAATCTATTAGCGCGCGTGATCTCGGCGGCCGTGCTGGCGCCGGTGGTGATAGTCCTCCTCGTCAAAGGCGGGCTGTGGAGCAGCGTCCTGCTGGGGACAGCGGCCGCGATTTGCGTCGCCGAGTACTACCTCGTCGCGTTCAAGCAACTGTCGCCTGCTTGCTGGATCGCTGTCGCCGCCGCGTTTGCGATGCCGCTGTTTCCCTTGGGGCAGCCGGAGACGGCCGGCGCGCTCGCCCTCTGGACGACCGCCGCCGTTTTCCTCGTCGCCTGGAGTTACCAGCTTTTGCTGGGACGTCTGGAGTCGTCGGTCGCCACCGCCGCCCAGCTGATCACCGGATTTCTTTTCGGTGCGCTCGGCCTCACCGCGCTTTCCTGGCTTCGGCATGGGCCCGATGGGCTGCAATGGGTCTTTTGCGTTTTGATCGCGACCTGGGGCAATGACACCGCGGCCTATTTCGTCGGGCGTTCTTTTGGAAAGCGAAAGCTCTTTCCCTCGGTGAGCCCAAACAAGACCTGGGAAGGTTTCGCCGGCGGGATGGCCGGCTCGCTCGCCGGCATGTTCGTGGCGAAGGCGACCTTCTTCAACACCTTGACCGCGGCGGACTGCTTGATCGTCGGCGTGTTCACTGGAGTCATCGGACCGATTGGCGATTTGAGCGAGTCGATGCTCAAGCGCACCTACCAGGTCAAGGACTCGAGCCGCATCATCCCAGGCCACGGGGGCGTTCTCGATCGCATCGACGCGCTCATTTTCAATGCCCCGGCCGTGCTCTTTTACGCCCAGTTCCTGCGCGCAATCCTTTGATCCCGGCCTGTTGGCCGAAGGGGCATCTCGCCCCTCAAAGCGAAAACCAATACCGCCATTGTCCTGGGAGGGAGCCAAGATTAATCTTGCAGAATGCTCTCAGGGTTGCAGGGGTTACAGAACGTCGCGTACGCGCTGATCCTTCTGGGCGTGCTCGTGTTTGTCCATGAGTTCGGCCACTTCATCGTCGCCAAAGCCGTCGGGGTGAAGGTTCTTCGATTCTCGATTGGCTTCGGTCCCCGAATTTTCAGCTTCAAGAAGGGAGAAACCGAATACCGCGTCGCCTGGCTGCCTCTCGGCGGCTACGTCAAGATGGCCGGGGATCTGCCCAATGAGGAGCTGCCGCCCGAAGACGCGAAGCGCGGGTTTCTCGCGCAGGCACCGTGGAAGCGAATGCTGATCGTGGCGGCCGGGCCGGGATTCAACCTGATCTTCCCGATCCTGCTCTACTTCATCGTGGGGCTGGGCGCTCACGAGCGAATCTCCACCCGCGTCGGCGCGGTCGAACCGGGGTTGCCGGCGGCGGAGTCGGGAATTCGACCCGGCGACTACATCCGCGCCATCGACGGCGAGCCGGTGCGCACGTTCGATGAGCTGAAAGCGAAGCTTCAGACCCGTTACAGCCGCCCGGTGTCGCTCACCGTGGAGCGCGGCGGCCGATCTTTCACCACGGAGCTGATTCCCGCCAAGACCGTCGAGACCAATCCGATCGAAACGGTTCCGCGCGGGATGATCGGCATCTCTCCGGTGGCGCGGCCCCCGATCCTCGGTGTACCGAGCGGATCGATCGCGGAAGCGGCGGGGTTGAAGACATTCGACAGAGTCCTCCAGATAAACGGTGAGCCGGTCAAGGACGAGCCTGCCTTCGTCCAGGCGGTGGCCAAGGCGAGGGGCCGGGTTGAGCTCAAGGTGGAGCGCTTCGACCCGATCGAGTTGCCCGGCGCCAATGTGCAGGTGCCCGACGTCAAGAACGCGTCGGTGGTGAAACAGGACGGCGAGGGCTTTGCGGCCCTCGGCGCGGAATCCGCGGATCTGTTCGTCAGTGCGGTGGTGCGGGGAAGCGCGGCGGAGCAGGCGGGGATCAAGCCGAGGGACCGACTCGTCAGCCTCAATGGGAAGCCGCTCAAATCCTTTCTGACTTTCGCGCTGGCGCTCAACGAGTTGGGAGACAAGCCCTTCACCCTTGCCTGGCGTTCGGGTGGACAGGAGAGGGTGGCCCAGCTTCGGCAGACCAAGCTGGAGAACAAGGACGATGAGCTCGGCCAGGGAGGCGAAATCTACGATGTCGGCCTGCGCCCTGTCGCGATCAATGCCGCGGAGCAGCTGAGCGCGGAAAAGGTGAAGATCCACCTCGGGGTACGCGAAGCGATGGTCACCTCCCTGCGCATCGTCCCGGAGATCATCAAGAAGACGGCACAGGTGATCGGACACCTGATCACCGGGAGAGTGCCGTTCAAGAGCGTCGGCGGACCGATCATGCTCTACCAGATCGCCTCCAAGAGCGCGGAAGAGGGCTTGGACAGCTTCCTCAATGCGATGGCGGTGATCTCGATCAACCTCGGGCTGATGAACCTTTTGCCGATCCCGATCCTCGACGGATTCCATCTGTTCGCCGCGGCCTGGGAAGGCATCCGCCGCCGGCCGATCCCGATGCGGGCCCGGGAGATCGCGAACATGGTTGGCCTGGCGATGCTGCTGCTTCTGATGGCGATGGTCTTCAAGAACGACTTCATGCGGCTGCGCTTCTGAGCGCTCGGGATTGGCCTGGCGAAGCACAGCGGCAGCCGTTGTGCTCCTCGGGGCAAGCGGCTGCGCCCGAAGCGCGCGCCCCGATTCGTCCGAGTCGGGCGCATTCATCGCCGAAGGCTTGGCCTCCTACTACGGGTCGGAGCTTCAGGGCCACCGAACGGCCAATGGAGAAAAGTTCGATGCGCGCAAGCTCACCGCCGCGCACCGCTCGCTTCGGTTCGGCACCTGCGTGACGGTGGTCAGTCTGCAGAATCGACGCAGCGTGGATGTCCGGATCAACGACCGGGGGCCTTACTCCGGAGAGCGGATTGTCGACTTGTCGCAAGCGGCCGCGGCGCAGCTTGGGATGATCGCATCGGGCGTGATACGCGTCCGGCTGTACTTCTGCCCGCACTGACCCGATTGCGATAGAAACCGCACCGTGTTGATCGCCCTGGACACTTCCACGCTGACCCTTTCCCTGGCTCTGGTCGAGCGCGCCGATGGGCGCCTGCTAGCCGTGGAGCAGCAGGCGCTTGGCCCGCCGCGCAAGCAAAGCGAGATGTTGCCGGCGGCGATCGTGGAGCTTTTGCAGCGCCATGGCCAGGCGTTGAATTCTTTGGAGGGGATCGCGGTGGGCCTTGGCCCCGGCTCCTTCACCGGTCTTCGCATCGGGCTTGCCACCGCGAAGGCGCTGGCTTACGCCGCGAATCTCAAGATCGCGGGCGCGTCCTCGCTTGCCGCGATCGCGATGGAAGGCCCGGAGGGGGCATTGCTCCTCCCGTGCAGCGTGGTGCGGCAAGGGGAGCTCTACGTGGGGTCTTATCGCCGGCGCAAAGATGCGCTCGAGCAAACCGAACCGGAGAGAACGATGACTCCCGCCCAGCTGGCCGCACTCCTTGCGGCGAGCGCGGACCGGATCGCGCTTGGACCCGCGATCCGCTCCTACCGAGCCGAGCTCGAATCCCTCGGCGCGCCGGCGACGCAGCTGCGCGTCGAGCCGGAGTATCCGTCCGCGCTCGCGATTGCGAAGCTGACCGTCTTCCCGGCGGCGCAGGATCTCAAAGAGCTCTTCGCCCTCGAGCCGCACTACATCCGCAGCTCGGAGGCGGAAAGAAACCCGGCATTTCCCCCCCTACCTGGTCCGCCACCGTCCGCTCGAATCCTGGATCGCTGACCCGAATCTCGAAAGCAGGAGCCACTCGATGAGCAAGAAACCGCAGATCGCGGTCGTTGGAGCGACCGGCGTCATTGGGCAGGAGCTGTTGGCGGCGATCGCCTCCGCCGGTCACCCGTCCGATTCGATCACCGCGCTCGCCTCGGAGCGTTCGGCCGGAAGAGAGCTGGAATTTGGCGACGAGATGATCGAGGTCGAGGCAGCCACCGAGGAGAGCTTTCGGGGAGTGGGCCTGGCCTACTTCGCGACGCCGGCGGAGGTTTCCAAAACCCTCGCCAAAGCCGCGCAGTCGGCGGGGAGCTGGGCAGTCGATCTCAGCTCCGCATTTCGCCTGGAGGAGGGCGTCCCTCTCGTTCTTCCGTCGGTGAATCTCGCGCTGCTGCGCGGGCCAATTCGCGGGCGGATCGTGAGTTGCCCATCCGCGATCACCACGGCTCTGGTCACCGCGCTCGAGCCGCTTCGGGTCCAGTTCGGATTCGAGCGCGCTTTTGCGACCGCGATGCTCGGGGTTTCGTCGTCCGGCACCCTCGGGCTCGACGAGCTCCAACGGCAGGCGGCATACATGCTCTCCGGGCGGGAACCAGACGTCGCACGCTTTCCTCAGCGGATTGGGTTCAACGTCATTCCGCAAGTCGGCGACTTCAGCCGCAGCGCCGAATGGAGCACCGAAGAGCTCAGCTGGGGGGAGGAAGCCGCTCGCATCTGGTCCGTGCCTCAATCGCCGACGGTGGTGGGAACCGCGTTCCAGGTGCCCACCTTCTATGGTCACCTGATCAATGTCGAAGTGCAGCTCGCATCCGCCCCCGGCGTGGAGGCCGTGCGCGAGGCGTTCAAGTCATCCGCGCATCTCAAGCTCCTCGATGCTCCGATCGAGCGCGTTTATCCTATGCCGATGCTGGCGTCCGGCGATCCCACGGTGCACGTCGGTCGAGCTCGCGAGCTGCGCGGGTGGAGGGGAGGTTTCACCTTCGTCGTCGCGGTGGACAATGCGCGTCGAGGTGGGGCCTTGAACGCGATCGAAATCGGCCAGGCCCTGCTCGGGCGAGAGGAACTGCATTGACATTTTGGCACCGCCTGGGCGAGGGCCGTGCCCATTTGGCGCGCCAGGCACTCGACTCGGCTTCGGAATGGGAGACAATGCGTGGTGTTCTTCCTGGCCTTCGGCTTGCTAGCTGCCTAACCATGCGCGCGTTCCTCATCCTTGCCTGCGTCCTGCTATTGCCGCGCCTGGTTCATGCCCAAACCGCGACAATGCCGATCACCATCGGCGGAGGGGTCCAGGTCAATGGCATCACGCGCGTGGGCCCTTTTGATTGTAATAATTCTCTCAGCATTCAATGGGGCATCCCCACGGTTGCCGTGATTCCGGGCGCCAGGTGCGGTACACCGACCTTCTGGATCACCAGCGGTACCTGTGGCGACATAGCCGCGAGCGGAGACCTGGTGCTTCAACCCTCGACGCCCATCGGCACCACGGATACCAGTGGCACTTTCAACTCGGTTCCGGTGAGCAGCTTGCCTCTCCAGACGGCTGACGCCGGGGGAGGGTGCGGAAACCTTTCCGCGAACGTCACGCTCTTCGTCTGCGCATTTCTGAAATACAACGTCACGTCGTTCGGCTGTGGCACCAACGACGCCATCCTGCGCGCCACCAATTCGCCAACGATCCAATATCGCGGCGCTCTTCCACTCAGCCCGACGCTCAACAGCGTCACGCCGCAAGACGCGGCGCTGGTCGTGAATGTGTCGGCTAGCTCGGACGCGAACCTCGTTCACGTTGAGCTGCGACCCCTGGGGCAAGGCGACTTCGCCGAGGTCGCCACGTTTACCCCAGACAAAAACAGCGTCCGGGTAACGGGTCTGCAGAATGGAACCACCTACGAAGTGCGGGTTTTTGTCGACGATGGGGTGGGAAACAACAGCCCGCCCTCCGCGACGCTCACGGCGACGCCGGTGGCGAGCGATGGCCTTTTCCAGACGTACCGCCGGGACGGTGGGACGGAAACAGGCGGGTGCGGCAGCGCGCTCCCGGCGGGGCTCGGAGTCCCCCTGGTCCTGGGCGGCTATCGGTGGCTGAGGAGAAAGCGTAAATGACGGCCCGACAGCTAGCTCTCGCCATCGCACTGGTTGGTGCGTGCGGTGGGGCGGCTGCGGCCCAAGTGCCCGAACAACCCCGCGCCCCGCTGCCCGAGGAGCCTCGCGACCTCACCGTCGAGTTCAGGCTGGGCGGTTATCGGCCTTTGATCGACCGGGGAGCCTCGTCCGGGCAGCCATGGGAGGAGATTTTCGGCAACTCTCGCATGCTCCTCTTCGAGGGCGAGGTCGATAAGATCCTCTGGCAGAAGTTCGGCACCATCGCCCTCGGGTTCTCGATCGGGTACGCGGAAAGGTACGGGAAGGCCCCGATTTCTCCCGGATCGCCCGGCGCGGGCACCCCATCGGGTGAGAGTACTTCGCTGAAAGTAATACCGGCGCGGCTGCTGGCGGTCTATCGCTTCGACTACTTCGCCATGCGCTACGGCGTCCCCCTGGTGCCCTACGGCAAGGGCGGTCTGGTGGCGACGGGTTGGTGGACGGCGAAGGGTGGCAGCCTGGAATACGCGGACGGTCACCGGGGCCTGGGGGTGAAGTTCGGTTACAGCTT
>WNFF01001368.1_pt1 | contig 28357 bp, 18 predicted proteins | sample 5400441 | NCBI WGS metagenome assembly WNFF01 (sample SAMN13153345, study PRJNA577476) | soil metagenome | isolation source: 120 cm saprolite under Douglas fir tree site 2 hole 3 replicate 1 | place: USA:California | collected 2015-04-18
CTGTTCAGGACTCGTTGCACGCGCACGCTTTGCTTCGGCGCGGCGTCGACTACCTAGTGAAAGACGGCGCGGTCGAATCTGTCGATGAATTCAAGGGACGCATTGTGCGAGATAGACAGTGGCCGGCCGGATTGCATACCGCCATCGAAGCAAAAGAAGCTGTTGCGCCCAAAGTGCAGGGTAAGGTTCTGGGATCAATCACGTTGCAGAATCTTATCGCCCTCTATCCCAGGGTGTGCGGCATGACGGGCACGACTGCCACCCAGACCGAGGAGTTCCGTGCCATCTACGAACTGGATGTCGAAGTCATTCCGACAAACCGACCGGTGATCCGCGTCGACCGTCCAGACGTTCTCTTTCGAACAAAGCAAGAGAAAGAGCGGGCCGTCATTGAGGAAATCCGCCGCGTGCATTTGACTGGTCAGCCAGTTCTGGTTGGAACGGTGAGCGTTCAGGAATCCGAACGGCTGAGCGCCGCCCTGAAAGACATACCACACGAAGTCCTGAATGCTCGAAACGAGGAAGAAGAAGCCAGGATTATTGCTCGTGCGGGCGAACTGGGAGCAGTGACTGTCTCCACTAACATGGCCGGACGCGGGACGGACATTCGGCTCGCCGAAGGTGTCACGGCACTGGGTGGATTGTACGTCCTCGGAACCAACAAGCACGAAAGCCGCCGCATCGACAATCAACTTCGCGGCCGTGCCGGGCGCCAAGGTGATCCCGGCGTGTCCCGATTCTTCGTTTCACTGGAAGACGATTTGCTGGTCAAATACGGCATCGACAATCCCAGACTACGCCATGAGCCGGAAAGCATCCAGCGACTAGTGGAAGGCCAGAATCTCGACATTCGAAGATTTCTTCAAAAATATGAGAGGGTGGTGGAGGGGCAGCGACAGGCGGTTCAGCAGCGACGCCAATCCGTGCTCAGTGGCACAACTCCATGTTCCTCGGAACTCGAAAGATTGGTTTCACTGATCACCATTGATGATCTCTGGTCCGAACACCTTGCAACGGTTGCCGAACTTCGTGAAGGGATTCACTGGGTTTCGTGGGGCGGCCGGGATCCTCTGCACGAATATCTCATGGCGATCGACAAACTCTACAGGCAACTTCAGGCGGGTATCACCGACGAGATTCCGAAGCGCCTCGCTCAAACCGAAACCACCAGCATTGATCCTTCTCAACGCGGTGCCACGTGGACTTACCTCACGACGGACCAGCCTTTTGGCACTTTCAACGAGCGGGTTATTCGCGGTCTGGTGCGAAAAGTGAAGACCCGCAGTTTCTGGGGTTAGCAATCTCCTGATTTCGCACCCGTCTCTGTTGAAGGAGCGACAAGGCGTCGGTCCAACCGGGTTACTGATAACTTGCCATGGCCCTTTGCTCCGCCCACATGGAAAATGAAAAACGCGGTAATGTTGACCGAACCGATTGACATTTCGTAAGGGGATGCTGCCTCAAATTGCTGAGGAATTCCATCCCACTATTGGGGGACGATCACGACCCAGGTCGGCACGGGCCTCGACCTGTTTGACATCCTTGGTGACCACGGGCTCGTAGGTTTGTGGAGGTTCACGAAGAGAATGGCGCGAACAGCGGGCAACCACATACCTGTGGCTGGCGAATTGTTATTTCGCCCATGATTCGCAGCCCTGCTAGCATTCTCCGATGCGCCATGCGACCCAACTTCTGAACGTGAATCACTTCCGACAACGTTGCATGAAGGCACGGGCAGACACACCCATTTCCCCGTATTATTCAAATCGTCTTTGTTTTATTGGCGAAAAAGAGCGAACGGATGTATGCTTCGCCCCAAAAGGGGGCGCCAAGAAAGAATCCTCATTGTTCTTTCGGCCCGACTCAATTGGTCGGACTCAAAAGAGCCCGTGGCCACGCCCTCACGCGTCTGAAAATCTGCTTTTAACGGAGCGGATGGTGACTATGTCCAGGAAAGCCAGAGAAGTTGAGAAAGGAATTCTTCCATCTCTTGCGTTCTTGATTCTAGCGTTCACGATTATCGCAAGACCAACATCAGCGCAGATAGGAACAGCGACGATCACAGGTATTGTCTATGATGCAAGCGGCGCCGTGCTTCCCGATGCGGAAGTGACGGTCACGAATGTCGATCGCAATACCCACCACGTTACACGCACGACTGGCACCGGAGATTACACGATTACGGCGCTGGAACCAGGCCACTATTCCATAACCGTGACGCATGCTGGTTTTCGTACAACAACGGTGGCCGCATTTGAATTGCTGGTAGACCAGAAGGCGCGCATGGACATCACCCTGAAACTCGGTGAGGTCACGGATACCGTTGCGGCCAAGAGTGAGGCTCCGTTGCTCTCTCCGGAGTCGAGCACGATTGGTCAGGTGATCGATAACAGGCGCGTGGTAGATCTGCCGTTGAATGGCCGCAGCTTTCTGGATCTCTCCACCCTTGGCCCGGGTGTCACGTTCACAAAGGATTCCAATACAGCGTTTCAAGAGGTGCGCGATGTCGGACGTCGCGTGAGCGATCAGTACTCGGTGGGTGGCGCCCGCGCCCAGGACACCAATTTCCTTTTGAATGGCGCCACAGACACTTCTCCGGACTTCAACACCGTCGCCGCCATCCCGTCCATCGATGAAATCCAGGAATTCAAGGTGCAGACAAATTCCTATACGGCGGAGTTCGGCCGCGGTGCGGCGCAAATCAACGCGGTCACCAAGGGCGGCACAAACGAGTTTCATGGAACCGCCTACGACTTTCTGCGAAATAGCGCTCTGGACGCGAAGAACTTTTTTACGGACATTAACTCGGGGGTCCCGGGAGGTCCAAAACCTCCTTTCAATCGCAATCAATTCGGAGCTACCGCAGGCGGAAAAATCATCCGCAATAAACTCTTCTATTTCGGCGCTTACGAAGGTTTGCGCGACCGCACCAACGCGGCCGAACAGGCCACAGTGCCCATGCCCAACGTGAAGAACGGGGACTTCTCCGACTATGGCACTCCCATCTTCATGCCGCATGACACCAACCCGGATGGTTCCCCCGCATTCCGCCCGGGGAATTCGCTTCCCGCAGGCTGCTTCAACTCCAACCCCAACACCGACGTGCCCTGGCCCAACATGATGATCCCGCAGCAGTGTTGGAATTCCGCGACAGCCGCTTTTTTGGCCACGTCTTATGTGCCCGCGCCCAACCGGCCCGGCTTGGTCAACAATTACTCCGCCGTAGTTGGCATTCCAACGAATTATGATCAGGCGGCAGGCCGGATCGATTACATCCTTAAGCCCAATATGAATCTCTGGGGCAGATACTCCTGGGGGCGCGAAGATGTTGTGAACAGCAATGTGATACCGGTCCGTGACCTCACCGAAGCGGTGAAAACCATGACGCTGACTCTCCATCAAACCTGGACGCTTAGTCCCAACATGGTCAACGAGGCCAAGGTTAATTACGTGCGCGCGAAAGGAAGCCGCGTGGGCCCGCTGGCAGGCAAGACCAACGTGTCCCAGGAAATTGGCATAACGGGTGCGTCTAACGACCCTGTCGATTTTGGAACGCCGAACTTCGTGGGTTCCGGTGACGATTTCGAGGACTTGGGCGAAGATGCTTTTGGGCACCCCCTTCGGAAGGTTCAGACCACTTATGAGTACGGCGACGATTGGTCTCTGATTAGGGGACGTCATGTCTTAAAGGTGGGCGTCGACTTCCGGCGCGAAAACCTGAACCTGCTGTCCCACAACATCGCGCGCGCCTCCTTTATCAGCAACGATTCCGAAGTCGCTACCGGAGACTCACACGTACACCTTTTTCGCTGGACACAAGCATATTATGTTCAAGATGATTTTAAGCTTGCCCATAACCTGACGCTGAATTTCGGTTTGCGGTACGAGGTTGCGCCATACTGGCACGACTTAAAGGATTCTATGGTCAACGTGGACCTGAGTGGTCCCACGCCGGTTGTCGTCCGGCCCGGCTCTGGCGATCCTTTCCAGGATTTTCCCAGCGTGCAGTTCGATACCGACCCAGCGTCGCCCACCTTCTTGCCGTTTGTGAGAGACAACCGTTTAGGTTACAACTTGGTGTTTACAGATAGAACCAACTGGTCGCCGCGTTTTGGATTTGCCTGGTCACCGGGATTCGGCCACAACAAGACTGTGATTCGCGGTGGAGCAGGAATCTTTTATTCACCCATGAACGCGGATCCCTGGTTTGACTTTGCGCGCAATGCTCCGCGCTCGGCTAAGTTTATCCGCAAGGGGCAGTTCTCAGTTGTGGATCAGATCTTTGCCAACACTTCGCAAGTCATCATTCAACCATCTATGTTCATCGTCGATCCTCATTTGAAGACTCCGCGTATCCAGCAATGGAGCCTGGGCATCCAGCAGCAACTCATGCCGAACCTGATCTTTGAACTTGCTTATGTGGGTTCTGCCTCTACCCACTTGCCACACCTGACGGACCAAAATCAGCCGTTCCCTTTGATGCAGCGGGATCAGGTCGTCCAGCCGGTAACGTTTCTTGCGCCGAAGTACTCCTCTCTGGGCTCGTTCTATAACCTGTTTGAGAGCGCTACCTCCGCCAACTACAACTCCCTGCAGGCCAAGGTTGAAAAATCCTTTTCGAAGGGCCTGTCCTTTCTGAGTTCGTTTACCTGGTCCAAGACTATGGATACGGCCTCTTCCACCCGTGACGGCGGCTTCGGGCAGGCTACTCCCCACATCTATGACTTGAGACTCGACTACGGGCCTTCGGTGTTCGACGCCAAAATCAACTGGGTGAACAGCGCTTTGTACGAGCTCCCGTTTGGCCACAATAAGCGCTGGGGTTCAGGCTGGTCTGGACCTGTCGACAAACTTCTCGGCGGTTGGCAAGTAGGTGGCATCAGCGTGGTGCGAACGGGCCTGCCTGTCTCCTGTCTCAATGCAAGCGATGACGCCGTCAACAAAGTGAACTTCGAACAAGACAACTGCGACATCATTGGTAATCCCAACGATGGTCCGAAACAGCTACTGAACTGGTGGAATACGTCCGCCATCGCGTTTCCTACTTCTCAGGAGGTTTTCGGCAACGCGGGTCGGAGCGTGCTACGTGGGCCAAAGTACGTCAGTTTCGACTTTAGCTCCATGAAGACCACGACCATCACCGAGCGGCTCAGACTTCAGTTCCGCTTTGAGGCCTTCAACGTCCTGAACCACCCCATTTTCTCGATGCCCAACCCATTCCAGGACCAGGTAGGGTCAACTGCCCCGACCTTCGGTGAGTTCAATACCATCAGCAGCACGGCGGCCAGCAATCGCCAACTTCAATTCGCGTTAAAACTGATTTGGTGACCGGGTGTCGCCTTTCAGGCCTGCGCAGTGGTGCGCAGCCCCGCGCTACAACAATGGCATCCAAGAAATAGTTTGCAACCGGCCAGTAGGAAATACAGGGAGGAACATGGCGAGTCTATTTTCCCGCAGGAAATTTCTTGGCGCCGCATGCGCTGCCGCAGTGATTCCCCGCGCCTGGCAAGTTGTGGAAGCATTTCGATCCAACAACGTGCTACCTGACAAGGAGAAGGCTAGCTCTAACAAAGGAGCGGGCCGCATCGTGGATATGCACGTGCATTTTGATGCCAAAAAGCCCAATTTCATTGACGACTTCCTGAAGGTATCGGATCACCTGAACCTCACGGCGTGTTTGCTCACTCCCTTTGCTAACCGCAAACTTGTTGCCGAAGCGGCAAAGCAGCACCCCACCCAAATCATCCCGTTTGGTTTCGTGGATCTGGACGCACCTGATGTGGTTAAGCAAGTGGAGGAACTTCACGCAATGGGTTACCGCGGCCTTGGTGAGATGGAGTTCGTCAAGAAGCCGTACAACGATCCATCCTATTTCCCCGTGTATGAGCTGGCGAACCGCTACGGCTGGATCGTCCTGTTTCACACCGGCATCGTGTTGCGGCAAAATTTTGACGAGCCTGAAGATGTAGCCTCGGGCCGGATGCGTCCGATTCACCTGGAGGAGATCGCGCGGCGCTTTCCAAAGATTACAGTGCTTGGCGCGCACTGTGGCAACCCAGAATACGAGTGGGCGGCGGAAGTCGCGCGTTGGAATCCTAACGTATTTTTCGACCTCAGTGGCTCGACGCTGACGAAAATGCACGGACGCCTTGCGGAGTTCCAGAAAATCTTCTGGTGGTCGGCTACAGAATGGCGCAGCGCGGAATGGACAGTAAAGACACCGAACAACGATCCGAGTGCTTTTATCAAAATTGTCTTTGGATCAGACACAGATCTGAGCGAAATCGAGGCCGTCGTGAACCAATACCGGGCGATGTTCGATGCCTGCGACGTTCCGGAGCGCACACGCAAAATGATCATGGGCGGAACTCTGAGCAGGATGCTGGGCCTGCCCGATTAAGGAAGCGAATGTGAGTTCTTTTTGTTCGAGACCTTGCGAAGAATACCATAGGCATTAAATAATCTTTGTACCTAGGAGAAACCAATGGACACCTCAGAAAGCAAGGTCAACCGGAGAGATTTTCTGCAGAAGAGCGCGGTAGTGGTTGCGGGAAGCGCAGCGTTGAGCAGCACGGCGTTGTCCTACGCACGCATTGCCGGAGCCAACGATCGAATCTCGCTGGGGCATATTGGTGTCGGCAATCGTGGCAGCGAGCTTGACGGCATCGTGGCGCGTCTCAAAGATCAGAAAAACGTAGAGATGACGGCGGTCTGCGACTTGTGGAGCCACAATCTGGAACGCGCCGTTGCCGCAAACCAGAAGTACTATGGCAAGGCGCCTCGTGCGCTCCAGCATCCGCAAGAACTGCTGGCGCTCAAAGATGTAGACGCGGTCGTGATTTCCACGCCGGAGCACTCGCATTCCCCGGTGCTGAAGATGACCGCGGATGCCGGCAAAGATGGCTACTGTGAAAAGCCCATGGGCAACGTTCTCGAGGAAGTGAAGGCGGCGCGCGATGCCGCTTTGTCGCGAAACCTCGTCGTCCAGATTGGCACGCAGCATCGCAGTGAACCGTATCAGATTGCCGTGCGCGACCAGATCCGTTCTGGCGTTCTCGGTGAAGTCACCAAGTACGAGATCGTGTGGAATTATCACGGGCCTCGCTGGCGCGGCCGCCCCGAAGTGAAGATGATTCGCGAACAGGACACCGATTGGCGCGCTTGGTTGATGAACAAGCCGCAACGGCCGTTCGATCCTCAGCTCTATTTCGAGTTCCGCCTGTACAAGGACTTTTCCAGCGGCATCTCGGACCAGTGGATGAGTCATGGCATCGACCTCTGCCACTACTTCCTGGACGAAAATTATCCAGAGTCCGTCGTGGCCAGCGGAGGTATTTTCGCCTGGCATGACGGCCGGGAAAATCCCGATACTTTCCAGGCATTGTTCACGTATTCGCAGGGTTTGCTGGTGAGCTACTCGACGAGCTTCGGTAATGACGCACCCAGTTTCACGCGCATCATGGGTAAGAAAGCCACCATGATGAATCACGGTGGCGAAGGCAGCCCGCGCTGGCAGATGGTGGAAGAAAAGGGCAATCATGAAGATGATCCCACGATCGATACCCGGCGAGGTGTCAAAGACATTCTGCTGACTGGCGATAAATCTCTTCCGCCAACGTGGATGGGCGACGAAGATCCCTCACACATGATCAATTGGCTGGATTGCCTGCGGAGCCGCAAACAACCTAATGCCACGGTGCAACACGGTTTTGCGCACTCCGTGGCTTGTATGATGGCCGCGCGCGCCTATTGGTCCGGGGAGAAGATGTACTGGGATCCGAAGGCGGAAGCGATTCTCGATCACGCGCCAGAGAAGGGCTAAGGCGATCAGGTACGACGTGCTCCGCAGTGCGAAAGCGCCATTCCACATTTTGTCGCCATACGGTCACGGAACGCTGCTCTACTTCATGGCGCAATAGATAACGCACACGAACACATATCGACTCGGTTGAACTTAGCATCTCCAATCGCACTTATCGGCTTTCATTCGTGAGGCGCGAGCCACCGATCGAGCCAGGCGTAGGCGGCCGCACGCATCGTCGGCGAGAACGCGTGCGCTCCCGGCTCGAAGAACGTGCCCAGCCGGTCTGGAGCACCAACGTCCACATAGGCACGACGCGCCGTCGCCACTGTCTCCTCGATTCCGTCCTTGGGGAATATAGGATCCTCAGTGCGTGCGGCGACGAAAAACGGGCGCGGTGCGACCAGAGCGAGCACGGCGCCGTAATCGCCCTGGTTAGCGAGTCCGGGCACGAATAGAGCGTAGTTGTGATTGATCCGGTCGCGCTTGAGCGTATGTAGACTGCCGAAGCCACAGCTCGAGACAGCTGCGCGAATCCGCGTGTCAATGGCAGTGGTAAATAGCGTCTCTTGTCCGCCGAGCGAATGGCCGATCATGCCCAAGCGTGAGGCGTCGACCTCAGGCCGAGTTTCAAGGTAATCCAGCGCGCGTCGCGCGTCCCACACATACTTGCCCTGCAGGCTTTTGCCTTCCGTGATGCGGTACATCGCCTCGTACCGCTCGTAATCGCCGCCCTTAAGCCTTCCGGTGGCGTCCTGCCGCTCGTTGAAGCAGAGCGCGTCGAAGACAAGAGTGACGTAGCCGCGGCGAGCCAGCTCGAGCGCGTAGTGCTGGCTGGAGTCGGAGCCCAGTCCTGCCGGGCCGTTCTTACCGACCGGGAACTCGCCGCCGTGCTGGTGGTGACAGAGTACCGCGGGATGGCGTGTGGACGCTGCCTTCGGGAGCAAAATAAAAGCAGGCACGCGCTCACCGGGCTCGACCGCGTACGTAACCTTCTCGCGTACGACATCACCCAGATCGACGCGTTCAATGCGCTCGGCCGCCAGGGGCGGAGCTGCTATTGGCACTGCCCCCAACAATTGCAGGAGGCTAGTTCGATCCAAAGTTTTATCGGCCGGCAAGTAATCATGATGGCCATCGCGCAAAGACACGGCCGTCGCCGCCAGGCCGCTGCCGAAAAGCCGCAGGGTCTCCCGCCGCGTGACGCTCATAGGCCCGGTCCGCATTTCGATCCACCACAAATTAACTGAAGGCGATGACTATGTCTATGCCTGTGACAGTAGAGTTCATCGCCATTCCCGAGTGACGGGCAAGCCGGAGGGCGCCGGGATAAACCGGCATGAAGGTGTGTCCAAGGAAGGCTGGCGTATTCAGTGAGGAAGAGTCTCACCAGGGCAAAAGCCAGAGCCCATCGTGAGTCTTTTCCGAGAGCCGGATGCGGTAACTCCGCACGTCCGGTTCGATGAGCGGGAACAAGAAACAGAGCCATGCCAAACCGGACTGAGGCGGCCAAGCGAAAGCCACCCCAGCTAGCCACCGGGAGACTACAGCCACTGCACCTGTTCTCGACTCCACCCCGAATCGTCGGAACCGCTCCGCACCGTTGAACGTCGATATACCGGTTGCCACATATACGAGTTGTCCCTTTCGCGGGCAGTTATGGTGCGTGCTGGTATCGCGCGGTGGACACACGGCTCGATTCGTGAGTGTTGTGGACTATGGCGGTAATTCTGATCATCGGGATCATCCGAATCGAGCTTATTTTGAAGTGCTTTGTCTCCGTGGACGCATTGGTCTCTCTGGCTTTTCTTCTCTGCCGACTTAAGCTAAGCTCTGCTAACTGTTGGCCCTCTCTTTTTTGTTGGAATGGAAGGTCAACTTTTCGAACGAACACACCCCGCCGGCGCATAAGGAAGGAGGCGTGAAATATGAGCAAGCCAAAACCGATTCCCGAAGGATATCACACGGCGACGCCGTATCTGATCATCAAAGACGCGGCAAAGGCCATCGAGTTTTACAAGAAGGCATTCGGAGCCAAGGAGATGATGCGCATGTCGCAACCCGATGGGAGGATCGGGCACGCCGAGATCAAGATCGGCGATTCGCCGATCATGCTTGCTGATGAGTTTCCGGAGATGGGCGCGCGCAGTCCACAGTCGCTCGGCGGCTCACCGGTTAGTATCCTCCTTTATGTAGCGGACGTGGACGCATTTGCCAAACAAGCTGTCACGGCAGGCGCGAAGGTGGTAAGGCCTATAAAGGATCAGTTCTACGGCGACCGGTCCGGCAGTTTTGAAGATCCTTTCGGACACCAATGGCACATTGCAACGCACGTAGAGGACGTGGCGCCGGAGGAAATGCACAAGCGCGCGGCTGCAGCGGGCCGAGGCTAGGCCGTTGGAATCTCCGTAAGAAGAACCCACTGCCTCCGAAGTTTGGTCCTGTGGCGGGAAGTCATGTTGCCGGTCTTGGGGCAGGGTTCCATATAACTAATGGGATGGTCCGCCGCCTTTACCTAGTCAGTAGCCTGTGTATGAGAGGCTTGCGGAGGAGGCGTCCTATGGAATTACACACCATCAGCATTGATCTTGGTAAGACAGTTTTTCATCTGGTAGGGCTTAACCTGCACGCGAGGTCGTGGTGCGCAAGAAGTTCTCACGTACACAGCTGCTGCGCTTCACCGCCAACGTACACGTCGAGTTGATTGGCATGGAAGCCTGCGGGGGTGCGCATGCGCTTGTGCAGTGGGTCGAGAAAGGCTCGGCTCCGAACTACATCATTGCTACCCACTTCACCGTTAGCACCATCGACAGCACTCGCCCGCTTTGCCCATATCCGAAAATCGCCCACTGGAATGGCAGCGGGAGCAGCGACGATGCAAGAAACTTTACCTGTCTAGAGACAACGAACCGTTAAACTCCGGATTGCCGACTACTGGAAGGGGGAGCTTATGTGCCAGGTCAAACGACGTTCGTTTCTCGGCTTGTCCGCCACGATCGTGGGAAGCGGTCTGATTGCAGGCAAAACGGGCCACGGCTTTCAGACCGGCAGTCAGGACGCGCCGGGCAACGTACACCACCACGTCCACGCGGTTTCGGTGATGACGGAAACCGCCAACCGCTTTCTGGCCGCGCTCAGCCCGGAGCAACGGGCTAAGGCAACCTTCCAGTTCGGCGACGACGAGCGCATGAACTGGCACTTCATCCCCAAGGAGCGCAAGGGGCTGACGCTGCGCGAAATGAACCCTTATCAGAAGCACTTAGCGAGCGCGCTTCTGGCGGCCGGGCTGAGCCAGACCGGCTACATCAAGGCCGTCACCATCATGAGCCTGGAAGACGTGCTGAAGGCGCTGGAGAACGATAGCGGCGAGCGCCGCAATCCGGAGAAGTATCATTTCACGGTGTTCGGCACGCCTTCCGATACGGGAACATGGGGCTGGCGCGTGGAGGGACATCACCTGAGCCAGAACTACACGGTGACAAACGGCCAGGTGGTGGATGGGCCAAGCTTCTTCGGCTCCAACCCCGCGGAGGTGCGGCAGGGGCCGCGCAAGGGACTGCGGACGCTGGCCCGTGAGGACGACCTGGGGTTCGAGGTGATTCTTGCGCTGCATGAACCGGAGCAGAAGATCGCCATCGTTGATCCGAAGGCGTATAGCGATATCCTGACGGCGGCCAGCAGGAAGGCGGCGCTGCAGGGGCAGCCTTCGGGGCTCTCGGCAGCGAAGATGAACTCCAGGCAGTTCGACGCGCTGCGCGCGCTGGTGGAACTGTACGCGTACAATCTGCCGGATGACCTGGCGGAGCGGCGCATGGATCAGATCAACAATGCCGGGCGCAATATTTACTTCGCCTGGGCCGGCGGCATCAAACCGGGCGACCTGCACTATTACCGCGTACAGACGCCTTCGTTCTTGATCGAATTCGACGACACGCAGGATAACGCCAACCACATCCACTCAGTGTGGCGCGACTTCAACGGCGACTTCGGGGGAGACCCGCTGAAGGCGCATTACGAAACCAGTCATCGGAACCAGAAGGGGTAGCTTCAACCAGCCCCGAGAAATTATGCGATCCCGACTTCGCGTCCGGGATCATACAACCCTTCAATTCCATTTCTGGATCTGCGGCCGAGCGGAGCCTCTCGGCTCGTTACCCGTAGGTCTGGCACATGCTGTTCCGAAGGAGCGCCCCCACAATTCGCAAACCTATTTATGCTGGAAGGCGAGGATGACCGTTGCCACGCACACGCGTTGCTCGTTTACCGGGCCGGACTGCGGCGATTTTGGTTGCCACTGGATTGACGACAGCGAGGCCGCTGCGTGATCATGCGCCCCGGAGGCTCGTCAGCTCGCTTGTCGCACTGAGTAGAGTATTTGCCCACTCTGTGCACAAGACTCTGGAGTGTGAACCCTTCATTCCTCTTCGTCTTCACCGTCCAGCACGCGCACCGACCCGTTGGCGATCCACAGGCCACGGGCGCTCCGGATCAGGAAGGCAACATTGGGTGAATTGAGGCACGCATCTGGCAAGGGGCCGACGTTGCCGCTGAACCGGGCATTGCCCTGCAGACTCAGGGGCACAAAGTCCGTATCGACGAGTGTGGAATTCCCGTTCGCACTGCCCGTGGTGTCACACACAAGGGTCCCTCTGACCTGAGCCACATCGGCCCGGGTCCCGATAAAATTCCCGCCGGCCAGCACTAACCCCCGCACCGCGAAGTGCAAGTCCCCGGTCGTCAGGTTGACTGCCGCTCTCCCTCCTGTGGTGTGCCACGGTAGGACCCCTCCCGTGACTTTCCCCGTGCCCGACCCCACGATATTGCCGGTTTGAATGATCCCAATGATCTCCTTCCATCGCACGCTCCCGCTGTCGCCAAAGGCGGCCGATGGGCGCCACAACAACACAATCCCGCCTACAACAGCAACCATCAGAAGTAAGGCCTTGCGCATGTCTCCTCCTTTTTCATTCTTGCCGATGCGGCCATCCGCTCGGGCAGACAACCCGGAGCCCGTTAACCTGAATCCGGCGTGAATGAGCCCCGAGAAAGTAGGGCAGTAGGATTCAGGTTAAGTGAGCTATGGTTCCTGCTTGGCGAACGCGAGAATGTGCCAGTGAACCTGCTGCGTCAATGCAAGGGCGATTAAATCTGGGAGATACGCAAGGGCGTTCTACGGAAACGAGTTACCGTTGGAGATGACACCCATTGATTCTGGCAGAATGAATTCAAGGCGGATATACTCCACAAGAATGGTGTGTTTCGCGTGGCGTCCCTCCCAGTCAATTCGCGTGTCCACCGCTTCGGAATGTATGAGTTCGAGCCGCGCACAGGGGAACTCCGCAAACAAGGAATTCGCATCAGGCTGGAAGGCCAACCGCTCGCCATTCTGAGGATGCTCCTGGAGCGTCCGGGCGAGTTGGTCACGCGTGAGGAACTTCAGAAAGAGCTCTGGCCCGCAGATACGTTTGTTGACTTCGAGCACAGTCTGAACGCTGCCATCAAGCGGCTACGTGGAGCCCTGAACGACTCGGCAAACGCGCCGCGCTATGTCGAAACGCTGACGAGCCGCGGATACCGTTTCATGGCCCCGCTCAATGGCGCTCCCGCCTCGTCGGATGCGACTGTGGCGGAGGGGACTGGACTTGAACCTGGTTCCAAGACTCCCTCCAAACTCCGTCAATGGTGGCTGTGGTCTGGTATTGCCGGCACAGCGTTTGTGGCTGTAGTGGCGGGATGGGCCTGGCGCAAGCCGGTAGTGCGCATTTTGAGTGCGAGCCCAGCCCCGGTGATTCACTCACTCGCCGTGCTCCCCTTGGAAAACCTGACCGGCGATGCATCGCAGGAATACTTCGCGGATGGGATGACTGACGCATTGATTACGGATCTGGCGCAGATCGGGACGTTGCGTGTGATCTCGCGCACTTCGATCCAGCGTTATAAAGGCGTGCGAAAGCCCTTGCCTGAGATCGCCCGGGAATTGGGTGTAGATGGGATTGTCGAGGGAACGGTGGTGCGCTCGGGGAGCCGCATACGCATTACCAGCCAATTAATCTACGCTCCATCGGACCAGCATCTGTGGGCGCATAGTTATGAGCGCGATCTTAGGGATGTCGTGGACTTGCAGGCCGATGTTGCTCAGGCGATTGCCGGGGAGGTGCGAGCCGTCCTCACGAAAGAACAGCGCACTCGCCTCGCGGCCAGAGGTACCACGAATCCCGGCGCCTACGAAGACTACCTGAAAGGTCGCTCATACTGGAACCAGAGAACGCCTGCCGCAGTGGAGAAAAGCATCGAATTCTTCCAGCGTGCTGTCGAAAAAGATCCGAACTTCGCGTTAGCCTACGCCGGACTTGCCGATGCATATAATTTTAGCAATGTCCTCGGGGTCATGGCGCCAAAGGAAAGCTCGCCGGAAGCCAAAGCGGCGGCCACGAAAGCTCTGGTACTGGACCCCCAGCTGGCGGAAGCTCACGCGGCTCTTGGCCTCGTGAAGTCGCATTACGATTTCGATTTCCCGGGAGCTCAGAGAGAGTTCTTGAAGGCCATCGAACTCAATCCCAACTATTCCAATGCGCACCTGTTCTATGCGGGCGCCTATCTCACTCCAATGGGCCGGCATGAGGAAGCGATCGCGGAGATGAAGAAGACCTTGGAACTCGACCCGCTTTCCTTGCCCCTGAACAATATGATGGGAAGCACGTATCTGTGGGCGGGAGATTTCGAGAAGTCTCTTCAACAATTCCAGCACACCATCGAACTTGATCCCACATTCCCGCTGGTGCATTTCTTTTTGGCTGGTCTGTTCGCCGAACTCGGAAGATATGAGGAAGCAATCAAGGAGAACGAAAGAGGCGAGTTGCTGTTGGGCGTAAGTCCGGAAGAGGCTGCCGCAGAGGCGGCGGAGTTTCGGAAAGCCTTTCGGTCGCGTGGACCGCAAGGCTACTGGCAGAAAAATCTTGACGACATACTGAAGGCGCACAAGCGGGCTGGGACCAGGTACTTTGAAGCGGTAGCCGTAGCCGGTGCCTACGCAAGAGCAGGCGATAAGAAGAATGCTCTCAGGTGGCTTGAGAAGTCGTACGAGGACAGGGAAGGGCAGCACATCACTCTTGTGAGGTGGGATCCCGATTTCAAGAGTCTGCGTGGAGATCCCAGATTCGCGGACCTCTTGAGGCGAATGGGATTACCACAATAGCCGCCACCGTCGCCCTTATCAAAGCTCGTTCCCGTAGATGTAGTTCGCCTTGTCATTTTGGAAATTACGTCTAACGGGCTACCCGGAAGTTAACGAGCCAGCCTTTCCAACTGTCGAGTGGCCGGGCGCCATTGCTGGCGCCCAGCCCTCTAAGAACCGGACTTGAAGGTTTCCCGTCATCCGGCTCGAGCACCCAAAAACGCCCCCCTGAAAAACGAGGACGCGGCCTGATTCAAAACGAATCAGACCTACTCGATACTGACTCGCTGCCGATTCGCGCGGCGGTGGAAAATCCACCGGTCGTGTATGAAGCTGCACCAATGGCTTACGCCATCGTCATTTGCTTTGCTTCATGCATCGGTTCCTCAAGAGGTCTCGAGCTTGAGCACCAATAGGAAGTCAGCTCCGTTTCCGGCGAGGTGATGTTGTCCCCCCTGAGGCGACGCAACCTCTATCTGCCCGATTTCGGCTGTTGACCGAAGATTGCTGGTTCGAATCTAGGCTGGGAATCCATTCTTCCTCCTGTATTTCCACTCATGAAAGCGGACATTTCTACTTTGCACAAACCGGACATTCTCATTTTGCGGCGACACTCTGTCACGTCTGTCACGATGGCACCTTGACACGCATTCTCCCAAGGCGTAGCTTCTTTTCCCTGCCCCCGTTGAGCCTTGCGGCGAAGCCTCCCACTTGGCCCTGGCTCTGAAAGGAATGATTCGCATGGCCACCCCAGCCCGGGAGTATTCCTACTCCGTCGAACACCAAATGTTGGAACATCTCAAGTACAGCGGCATTGACCCGGGAAATCTCGCCGATCTCGTCGGACTCTTCGTCAGCCTCAAAAACAAATATGGACTCGTGCCTTTCGCCATGGTTGCCGAAAGCCATCCGGTTCCCAACGCCGTGACGGCCCGTTACATTGTGGATTCGATCAGTCTGAATAAAGTGGCGAACGCCTTGCTCGATACTCCGCGGCTCAACCGCGTCACTATTTACCCTCGCGGCATTGCCAAGTCTGCGCAGCATGAGATCGCCGTCACTCTCGGCGGCTGACCCGCCGCAAGACCCACCCTTTGCACAGACCCCGACTATATTGGAGCTGGCCTATATACATGACACAAGGTCCACGACTTATCGGGAAGTCAACTGGGAAGCAGAACGGCGTTTGTCATTACTCATCGGGAATGAACACGAAGCGAAAATTCATGTAATACGCCCACGTTGACTTGCCTTTGAGCACAGCCTAACATGCCTCGGCAAGAGCGGTTTCCAAGCAATGATCGGCCAGACCATCTCGCATTACCGCGTCATTGAGAAGCTCGGCGGCGGGGGGATGGGTGTGGTTTACAAGGCTGAGGATGTCAAGCTAGGGCGGTTTGTGGCCCTGAAATTCCTGCCCGAGGAGGTAGCGAAAGACCCGCAAGCCCTCAGTCGCTTTCAGCGCGAAGCCAAAGCCGCCTCCGCGCTAAATCATCCTAATATCTGCACAATCTACGAAATCGACGACCAGCACGGGCAAGCGTTCATCGCCATGGAGTTTCTGGACGGCGCAACATTAAAGCACCGCATCGCGGGCCGTCCCGTGGAACTGGACACCCTGCTGGCGGTCGGCATCGAGATCGCTGATGCCTTGGATGCGGCCCACGCGCAAGGAATCATCCACCGCGACATCAAGCCCGCCAATATTTTCGTAACCAAGCGAGAGCACGCCAAAATTCTCGATTTCGGACTGGCCAAGCTCACTGCGGACAACTTTATGCCCCAGCATCTCGCCGCATCACAGGCCACCATCGAAGCGAGTCACGAGCACCTCACCAGTCCGGGCACGGCCCTCGGCACAGTTGCCTATATGTCGCCCGAGCAGGCCCTCGGCAAGGAACTCGATCCCCGCACCGATCTCTTTTCTTTCGGCACTGTCCTCTACGAAATGGCCACGGGCAGGCTCCCCTTTCGCGGTGAAACCTCCGCCGCAATGTTCGATTCGATTCTTCACAAAGCTCCGGTTGCCCCCGTGCGGCTCAACCCGGATTTGCCGCACCAGTTGGAAGAAATCGTAAACAAAGCGCTGGAGAAGGACCGCAACCTTCGCTACCAACACGCGGCCGACATGCGCGCGGACTTGCAAAGGCTGAAGCGCGATACGGACTCCCACCGCACCGGCCACCACCCCGCCGCGGAAGAAGCTACTGGCCCGTCTTTGGCTGTCTCCGCGACACTTCCGTCGCCAGTTTCCACAAGTCAAGCTGCTGCACCTTCTGCTGGGCCATCCACAGAACTGAAAAGGCGCGTATCGCGCGCCTGGAGATTCTTTGTTCCTGGGGCGGTATTTTTAGCGGCCATCGGAGCAGGAATGCTGTACTGGCACTCCAGCAGGGCGCACGCATTGACCGAAAAGGACTCCATCCTCCTCACCGAATTCATCAACACCACGGGAGATGCGGCATTTGACGGCACGCTCAAGCAAGCCCTTGCGGTGCAACTGGAACAGTCCCCTTACCTGAACATCGTCCCGGAATCCCGCATCCAGAAAGCGCTGGGCTACATGGGTCGTCCTGCCGGCGAGCGCATCACTAGCGAAGTGGGCCGCGAAATCGCTCTTCGCCAAGGCGTGAAGGCCATGCTGACCGGTTCCATCGGCAGTCTCGGCAGCCATTACGTAATCAGCCTCGATGCGGTGAATGCTCAAACCGGGGATTCCCTCGCTCGCGAACAGGTCGAGGCCGCCAGCAAAGAGCACGTGCTCAAGTCGCTCGACAAAGCTGCCTCGAGCCTGCGCCAGAAACTCGGCGAGTCTCTCGCTTCTGTGCAGCAGTTTGCCACTCCCCTCGAGCAGGCCACCACCTCATCGCTCGATGCTCTGAAAGAATACAGTCTCGGACAAGCTGAGCATCAGAAGGTGCACGAAGATGCGGCCAGGCCTCATCTAGAACGCGCCATTGAAATTGACCCGAACTTTGCCACCGCCTACGCAACTCTGGCAGTGGTCTACTCCAATCTCACGCATATGCAAAAATCCAGGGATTTTCTAAAGAAGGCCTACGACTTGCGCGAGAGGGCGAGCGAGCGGGAAAGGTTTTATATCCTGGCGCACTATTACGGCGAGGGCACCGGTGAAATTGCGAAGCAAATCGAGGTATACGAACAATGGAATGGCACGTATCGTCGGGATACCGTTCCACTCGACAATTTGGCCTTGCAGTATTTGAGAATAGGCCTTCCTGAGAAAGCGCTAAGTGCTTCGAGCGAAGCGTTGCGTCTGGACCCCAAGGACGCTTACTCTTACCAGATCCTTGCCCCTGCTTACTTGGCCCTGAATCGCTATGATGAGGCGAAAATCATCGCGGAACAGGCTTCGGCCCAAAAGCTCGATTCGCTCGGTACTCATGTTCCACTCTTCAATATCGCTTTTATTCGCGGCGACCGCTCTGCAATGCAGAGCGAGCTGTCATGGGCGTCGGGAACATCTGACGAACCTTTTTTGCTGATGTTCATGGCTAACGCCGAATGTTCGCTTGGGAGAATGAAGACTTCCCGAAACACATTCCAGCAGGCCAGATCTGCTGCAACGCGTTACGGCATGAAAGAATTCGCATCAACAATGGTTGCTGTCGAGGCCGTCCGCGATGCGACATACGGTTATTCCGATATCGCTCATCAGGAAGCCTTGGAAGCTCTCCGACTGCCCGGAGAGAGCCGTGCGCGGGCGTTCGCAGCATTGGCGTTGGCGCAAATCGGTGACGCGGGCAACTCACAAAAGCTCGCTGACGATTTGAGCCGCGACTTTCCGAGCGACACCTTGCTGAATGCCGTGCAGATTCCAGTCGTACGCGCCCTCATGGATCTGCAGCGAAAGGCTCCTGAAGAGGCCGTAGCTGTTCTCGAATCAGCCAGGGAGTACGAATTCGGCTTCGGGCCAAACAGCGCCAATTTCTGGCCAGTCTACATTCGTGGGCTAGCTTTCCTGCGCATGCAGGACGGCACGAAAGCTGCCGCCGAATTCCAGAAGATTCTCGACCACCGGGGAGCTGCTGCTGTCAACCTCCTCTATCCACTCGCGCGCTTGAACCTTGCCCGCGCCTACACCCTCCAGGGCGACACTCCCAAAGCCCGCGCCGCCTATCAGGATTTCTTCGCTCTGTGGAAAGACGCCGACCCCGACATTCCCGTCCTCATCGCCGCGAAGGCTGAATACGCCAAGCTGAAGTAACTAGGCGCGCCTGGCAGAAAAGCGCACAGTTGCCTCGCCGATGGCCTGTCCTTCATCAATATTGTTGGCAACTGTGGAATCAGCAAATTATGGGGCCACCGCTCTGATCTTTGACCACGATTCACCGCCACCCGGAGGCGTTTCTCGAAAGATCGTTCGGAGTCAGCCCCCGTGTTCACGCCCTTGTCCGAGCAGTTCTTGCAATTTCCATAGACAGTCTGTTGGCTGCGCAATGTTCTTCCAACGATGCACGGTTCCATCGCGATCACGCAAGATGACGGTGCCAAAGGAAATCATTCGTCCAACAATCCCTTGTTGGACGACAGGGCTTTCGATCGTATCAAGGAAAATGTCAGCGGTTCTTTCTTTGAATAGGCCTGGCATCACGCGTAGCCTCTTATCTATGAGTATGACCCGCCTTGATTGCCCGTTCGCAAACGCGATCCCTGCGACCACGAGAGAAGTGACAAGGAATATAAATGCCCCAACTGCAAGAATGACGGTGCCTCCAACACTCCCTTGGGGAGACATCGCGCCACTGAAGAGAAGGATCGCCATTAGCCCGAAAAACGCGCTCGCGATGGCCGGCCAAAGAAATTGAATCCGATGAATGCGTGCTTGCCAGACTACGTTCTGGCAGGAATCGATTGGTCTGCTCCCCATGAGAACGGCGGCGGCTGATGAGTTCGTCGACTCACGCCCTGCATTCCCTTAGCGAAGGACGCGCAAGCGATTACCGATCTTCATTTGCGATTTCTTTCAATTTCGGCTCTCCGGCCCTCTGTTCAACCCATTCCTGAATACCCGCCAAGTTTAGCTTCCCTGCTTGCTTCAGTTCTCTTCGTTCATTCACAGTAATGACCATGTCCGCGAAGCCGAAAATAAAAGTTCCATTACGTCTTCGGAACGGGCCGATTAGAACAAGCTCAGATTTCCGTCCCAGACGGAGCAAACTGGCGAGTTCCTTTTCACTGTTGGAGGCCAAAACAAGTGTGAGTATATAGCTAGCATAGCCAGCATTCTATATTGATCTAAGCATGTCGTCACTATATCTGGAGTAATGCTGAAGGCGGATTTCAACTCGTTGTTCTCGGGTCCCGTGCTGGACGCCGCGCCGCGGATGTTTTTGCAGTACTCACACGTCTTGCGGATAGCCTTTGGATCAAAGCTCGATCATCTGAGGTTTGCAATAGATAGTCCGCTTGCGAATGGCTCACGAATCAAAAGTCACGAAACGCAAGCGCGAAGCTGAGACAAGAAGTCTGTCTCAAATCAGTGAGTTCCTCTTGAAAAAAACAGTGACGCTTACAAGAAGGAAGGCCCCAAATATCTTACTGACGCGGTGGAGCAGTAACGCGTTAGCTAGAGGAAATGATTTGCTACGAGCCGCAGGCTTTTCGTAAGCGTTCGTGGTCACCATTGGTGGCCATTGTCGGTACAAGGACTCATGGAGGGAATCGACTATGTCGCACGATTACATCCCTGGAAACGGAACCAAGTCACCAGCTAATTCTAATGGACAAGGAAACGGTCATACTCTGCTTACAGATGAACTCTCTTCCGTAGACCCGATCCCATCAATTCAACGCTGGACTGAAGAAGAGTCCGGCACGCCAAATACATCGAGAGACTCTCAAAAGGGCTCTTCGCCCGCAAGCTCAAAAAACAGGAGAAGCGGTCGGGTTGATGATACCCAGCGCTCAACCTCAACTGCGATCGAATTCAGCGAGCTTAAGGATGGATCGCTCGTTGATCTTGTGGAAGACCCTGACAATTCAAGCCGGACATTGCTAGCGGTTTGGAAAGATGGAAAAACCACCTACCATAGACAACTGGAGCAAGATGGAGAGGTGTTAATTCCTCTAGCGCGGGACGGAGAGGTTTTTCGACATGTTCGGCTCGCCCACTCGACAGAGCCATACCAATCGTTCACAGATCTTCTAGCAAGCGTGGCTAGACTCATCATGAAATGCGTTGACATGAAAGCTGAAAATACCTTTCTGGTGGTGCATTTTGTTTTGTTTACTTGGATTGCGGATCGCCTGCCCGTAACGCCGTATCTCTCCATTGTTGGACTCCCACAGTCAGGCAAGACAACCCTACTAAGGGCCTTGAGTTTGGTTTGTCGCCGACCTCTACTGACTGCAGACGTCACATCCGCGGCCTTTTACGAGGCCTGCTCACAGCTGAACCCCACGCTCTTAATCGATGAATCTGGAACCTCGGGGGACAACCGAGCTCTGCGGCAGTTGTTGCGGATGGGAACCACTCGGGATGTCCTCGTCATGAGAAAATCCCGGAGCTTCCATGCCTATGGACCAAAGGTCATTTGTTGGCGAGAACCACCAGACGATCCCGCACTGAACAGTCGCTGTATTGAGATTCAAATGGTTGAGTCAGATGTAACTAACGGGAATGAGGTTGATGATCCCAGCGTTAGAGAGCTCGCTGCAAAACTACAGGCACAATTGCTCCAATTCCGGTTTGAGAACTACAGGAAAACTTCCACACCCGTAATCGCCGGAATTGAGGAACTAAACCCACGGAGTCGCGAAATGTTAAGAGCGCTTGCGGCACCTTTTGCCGAGGACAAGGAGATTTGTCAGCCATTAGTTAGATTTTTCAAGAAGAGAGGATTTTTTAACCTCGAACCCCTTCCTCCCCCGGAAAATGCCGTCCTGACCGCTCTTTTCGCTCAAATTCACCAAGAGGCCCATACCGGACGCGTTCTAATAAAGAATTTGACAACCAAAGTGAACGAAATTCTCGAAACAAGCGGTGAGCGCTTCCGTCTGTCGCCTCGAAAGGTCGGGGCTGTCATGGCAATTTTGGGATTTAGTTGGAAAAGACGCACAAACATAGGCTGGATGATTATTCTAGACCGGGCCGACCAAGTTAGGGTTCACAAATTGGTGAAGAGCCATGGCATGGACCTTAATCTTGATCGTTTCATAAAGGCGGATTTGCGAGAATGCCCACTATGCATGGGCGATTCGCCCCGTACAGAACTACAATCTGATCCCAGGTAACCAGTCGAAGTGAACGTAGTGAACATTGTGTACGTTCTGCGACGGATTGGAGCAAAAAAGATGTTTTCCGAAACTTGGCTTGAACGAAATGCCTAGCGGCCTTCTGGAAGCCGGCTATCCTGGGTGGAAATGGAACCCGTCCCGCCGGAGCGGTCTCCGGTGACCCGGTCGGGATCTCCTAATGCTTTTGTCCCTCGTGTATATACTTTCGGATCCCAGTCAAGAAGGGAAAGTAGCTACAGATTTGGCTCGTTTACCAAAATTATTGCGGGGAATTGCGCCGACGCGAGGCTGATTCGAATACGCGGAAATGAAACTGGAGCAGAGCAGGCAGATGATCTGCCACGTAGACCCAGTTGTGACCGCCAGGGTACAGGTGGAACTCGTGGGGAATGTGGCGCGAGGCAAGAATTTTGTCCAGAGCTACGGCACCGGCATCGAAACCAAAATCGTCTTCGGAACCGCAATCAAAGTAGATCTGCAATCCGGCAAGATTCGCGGTGCGCGCGATAGTCAGCGGGTCGTTCTGTTTCCAGAATGTGGGGTCAATCGGTGAGCCAAAGACATCACCGAGAATCCGCGACCTGGCAAGCTGGCGGGAATCGCTGAGTGTGATTGTGGGAAGTTTCTCAAGCAGGGCCGCACTGTGGGCGCCAAGGGATCCGAAGAGCTCCGGATGGCGGAAGGCGAGATGCAGCGCGCCGTATCCACCCATGGAAATTCCGGCGATGCCGCGAGAGGCGCGCCCGGCTTGGGTGCGATAGCGATTTTCGATCTGCGGCAAAAATTCCCGGAGAAAGAAATCCTCATAACGACGGTGGCCGTCGCGGGAATTTATGTAGAAGCTGGAACCCCCATCCGGTGTGACGATCAGCAAATCACCGAGCTGATTGCGTTCCCAAAGGTCCTCGACGAGATTGAAACCGCCGGAATGGATGAGCATTTGCTCGTTGTCACCGAGGCCGTGAAGAAGATAGAGGATGGGATAGTGGCGCGACTTTTCCGTGTCGTAGCTGGGTGGTAGGAGTATGCAGTACAAGGAGCCGGAATCTATTCATACCGCAAGGCCTCGACGGGGTTAAGACGCGCGGCGCGCGTTGCGGGATAGAGCCCGGCGGCGAGGCTCACTACGATGGCGAAAGCAATCGCACTCAGGACCAGCCACCACGGCACGGAGAACACATGGGCCGGAGGCAAATTCTGGCGCCGTAGATAGAAATTCGTACCCCAAGTCACGGCTTTGCCGATGAGCCATCCGATACCCACTCCGAAGACCCCGCCCAGCAGACCCATGACTCCGGCTTCGACAAAGAAGAGCTGTTTGACGTCCCTGTCGGCGGCGCCGAGTGCCTTGAGGATTCCGATTTCGCGCCGGCGCTCAAGAATGGCCATCACCAGAGTGTTGATAATACCGATGGTGGCGACGGTAAGCGCTAAACTGCCGAAGATGCCGAGGAGAAGATCGAAGATGGTGAAAAAGAGGCGCAAATTGCGGGTGGCGTCGAGCAGCGAAAAGGTGGAGAAGCCCATGTTTTTGATGGAGGTTTCAATCGCTTCCACCTGGGAGGGGCTCTTGGCGCGAACGGTTAAGTTTGCATAATTGGGTTTGCCATTCGATGTGCGCACGGCATCCCGCAAATCATTCACCTGTGCCGCCCGCAACGCCAACGCAACTTCAAGCGGGATGAATAAGCGGCCGTTACCGTAACCGGCGAACCCCGCGGCCGGTTCAGTCTCGACAATGCCGACAATGCGGAGTTTTCTCTCCCGAGGAACTATGGAAAAACCTTCGCTCGCACTGTCATTGGGAGATGTTACCGCGGAGCGGTTGACATTTCCGGCGCTCGGCTGATCCGCTAGTGCACGCGGGGTAGCGAACGGCTGACGCTCGACGTAGCGCACCACGAGATCCTTGCCGATCAAAGTGGAAGGCTGATCGGATAAATCCTTTGCAAATTCGATCTGCAGAATAGCCTCGTCGGCGCCCGAGCCCGAAAAAAAGCTGCCCCGCATGCCATCATAGGCGCCATTCCCACGGGCTGAAGCAGGTACGCCCGCCACGACCGTGGAGTAGGGATTGTCCCCGTAACGCACCTCCGTGGGGAACCGAATCTGCGGATAGACTTCGATGACATTCGGCAGGCGTTCCATTTCCTTGCGGGCATCTTCGTCGAGAAATCGCAGTTTTTGCTGGGACGCAGATTTTTCTGCCGACGGGCGGTTGAAATCACGCAGGTTGCGACGCGAGGTAACGAGCACGGTATCAAACAAACCGGAATTGGCCAGTCGTTTCGAGGCCAGCTCTTGCAGACCGATGCCAAGCGAAAGCATGGCAACCAGAGAGGCCACGCCGACTGCGACTCCCAGCGTGGTCAGCGAGTTGCGCAAGATGGCCTCGCGCAGATTGCGTAGAGCGAGTTCGCCCAGGTCGCCGGCTTTCACGATTGCACCCCGTCGCTCGCCAATTTGCCATCGGCAACAGAGGCGATGCGATCGGCAAATCTTTCGGCGAGAGGACGTTCATGGGTAACCAGCACGATGGTCATTCCGAGCGATTGCTGGATTTTGCGCAATAAGGCCATGATGGATTCACCGGTGGCACTATCGAGATTGCCCGTTGGCTCGTCGGCCAGCAGCAGGGTAGGGCGATTCACCAGCGCCCGCGCCAACGCGGCCCGTTGCTGTTCCCCGCCGGAAAGTTCACTGGGGCGATGTGTCAATCGATTTTCGAGATGCACGCGCTCCAAAGCTTCCCGCACGCGCCGGGCGCGCTCACCGCGATCGACTTCGGCGAGACGCAAGGGCAGCTCGACGTTCTCCTCGAGGGTCATGCGCGGAAGGAGGTTGAAAGACTGAAAAACCATTCCGACGGTGCGGCTGCGATAGCGAGCCAGCTCGAGCGGGTTCATCTCGGAAAGATTGCGGCCCTGCGCGAAGATGGCGCCGGAGGTGGGTCGATCCAGACCCGCTATGAGATTTAGGAGCGTGGACTTCCCCGACCCGGAACTTCCGAGCAGCGCCAGGAATTCCCCGGAGCGGACCTCGAGCGTGACGTCATCTACCGCTCGAATCAGCGCGGAACCCATCTGATAGTGGCGCGAAACGCGCTCCGCGCGCACGGCAGAACCGTTGCTTGCTGGCATCATAAGCTCTCGATGTTACTACGCATAGCGTAGGTATTCGGTTACCGACTGCGTAGGAGAGAAATCCATAAAACCAACGATTTTGATTTCCTTCATCGATAGTGCAATTCGAAATTGAAACAGCGGAGCAACCGAGTAGAAATGCTGAGTGAGGAAGTAGTGAAACGCCGAGGATCGTCTTCTGGATAGAGCCGCCGAGCCAAAGAATGGAAAGGGACCCGGGTTCTGGTGCAATACACGGCTCTCGCGTGGTCCGCGCGGGGATTTCCAATACGGTTCGCCCGCGTTCTCAAGACTCTGAAAGCCGCCGGCGCCCGCGTGGCCGTTGTTTATCACGACGCAGAACCGTACGGCGGGACGCGGGTGATTGACCGGTTGCGCCGCCGCGTCCAATTGCGCACGATGCGCAAAGCGCTGCGCGTTTCAGAGGTAGCGGTCTTCACGGTTCCGCCTGAGAGACTCTCCTGGCCCAAGACTTCAGACAGCAGGACGCTCTTCATTCCCGTCGGAGCGAATCTGCCAACATCGGAAGCTGCATCTAGAAAAAACATTTCCACTGATGAAAAACTGTCTATCGCTGTGTTTGGAATCACCGGAGGGGACGCGGGCAAGAAAGAAGTCGAGAATATCTCTGAGGCGGTGCGATTCGCAGCTTCGCAAATGGGGAACCTGCGGCTGATTGTTCTGGGGCGCAACTCCGAGAGCTTTGAAGGACAGCTCAAAGCGTCATTGAATGGAAGTGCTGTCGAACTCCATGTGCTTGGGCTTTTGTCGAGCGAAGATGTGGTACGAACTCTTTGTGTTTCGGAGGTACTGCTGTTCGTGCGCGGGCACATTTCCACGCGGCGAGGCAGCGCCATCGCCGGAATCGCCTGTGGGTTGCCGATAGTCGCTTTTGAAGGAACAGAGACTTCGCCGCCGATCACCGAGGCAGGGCTGGCGCTGTATTCACCGCAGAGGAAGGCCGACCTGGGTAATGTGCTGGTCCGGGTTCTGAAAGATGAGCACTACCGAACGTCGCTGGCACAACGAAGCTGGGTGGCGCACGCACAGTATTTTTCGTGGCGCGCGATTGCCGCACGTTATGCTGAATTCATGAAGCACTAGAAGCGAAGCAGGGTGGCCCCGCTCTCTCCTTTGAGACTGCCCGAACTTCGACCCGTTGTGGGTGAATCCACGATCTCGGGAATTGCTCCGGGAGAAATAACGTCATCTTTTACAAGGAGGAGGTACAAAATGGCTACCCCAGGACCAGGACTCGATCCAGTCAGTCGAGAGGTTATCGTCAAGATTGGCCTGGATAGTAAAGCGAACATCATCAAGGCAGATCCGGAATACTTTCAAATTAGCAAAAGCAAGAACGAGGAGGTGAGGTGGGTTTGCGATCAGGATCATGAACACCCAAAGGATGGACCCTGTTTCACGGTGGACTTCGAGAAAAACGACTCGCCGTTCTACGAGTCCCAATTCAGCAGTGCTGCTCCCGTCTCCGGCCTCGCCAAGCGTAATGTCTTGCCGGGGCGCAAAATATACGAGTACACCGTAAGGATAAAAGGCAAACCCGACTTGGATCCGGGCGGCGGCGTCCAACAGTAAGGTAATCGAGTTCCCCGCAACCTGTGCGGCGCTAAGTAGCCTTTGGATGTGTGCCTTGTCGACGTCCGGCACCGTGAATGCCCTAATTACTGCACAGCAGCATTGCTCATGGCTGAGAATTGTTCAAGCACCCGCTGGGAAGGGTCGCTCGTAATAACTTGAGGAACACGGAATGTTTTGGAGGGATTCGCTGGTCCTGGAAGGGCATTGCGGCGAGCAAATCCAAACCAAGCACCATAAAACCGCCCGAGGAAGCCATTCGAAGTCTTCAGCGCATATACTGTGTTGCCAGAGTCTGTGACACTCACAAGTTTCAACTTCTCACGCACTTGAGCGTCACACGCTCAGGACTCTGTAAGAACCGCCTGCTTGAATCGCGCCCTGGCAGCAGCGGAGATCTCGACTTGATGTAGAGACGCTATGCTTGGCACAAGTGTTCCCTGCCCGCTCACTTCTTTCCTGCAGCATTATTCGGCGTGAGCAGAAACTTCACGCCAACCCCGACATAGATGTGCCGGATGCCCTCGTCTGAAAAAACGCTCCGTCCCACATTGGCGTACAGGAACACATTGTCTCGAATACGCCGCATCAAACCGGAGTTCACGATCAGCAGGCGTTCCCGCTGGAGATCAAACGTCGAAGTGAAGCGAACCTCGCCCATGACCGCCGTGTGTCGAGTGATGGCGCGTCCAAAACCGAAACCCAAAGTGCCGGTGGTGTCTTCTACCGGATCGTGAATCGGTTGCTCAATGATGCCATTCGCTACGAACGTAAGGTACTTGAATTCTTTCTGCACGAGCAGCGGCAAGATCAACGTTTGACCCGGTTCTGCCAAGCCTTTCTCGACGGCGTTGGCGCCTGGAACGGCAAACTGAATTTGCGGGTAGAGCGAAACATACACACCTTCGTGCCCGTTGTTATAAAAGTTGAACTTAAGGCCGAACTTGGCAGCCCCAATGCCGACTCTCATGGGTTCGCCAGGCGCCTTCGCGCCCGCCAGCGGGAATTCAAATTTCACCTGGGTAGGGAGCTCATGACCAAAAATCTTAGGCACAATTCCATAATTCGCATCGACGAAAAAAAAATCAAATGTCCGCAGTTTCTTTGAGAAATCGGCGTGCGTGGTGAGATTAATCTCGTATTCGCCTTTATCGGGAACGCCTGGATCATCCGTTTCCAGCGGTGGAGACTGGGGAGTGGCGTCAACTACCGCAACGCCTAACGCATTCTTGTAAATGCCTCGGCGATGTCTCGAGAACAGCGGTGGGGGCGGCTCTTTCTCCTTTTTTTCTGCGGTGGCCTGCTGCTGTTGGTTCTGTTGATCTTGTGTGTCGCTGCTTTCTTGAGCTTGCGCCAGGGCAGGAGGGACAAGGAGCACTGAAAGAG
>WNFF01000846.1_pt1 | contig 28276 bp, 29 predicted proteins | sample 5400441 | NCBI WGS metagenome assembly WNFF01 (sample SAMN13153345, study PRJNA577476) | soil metagenome | isolation source: 120 cm saprolite under Douglas fir tree site 2 hole 3 replicate 1 | place: USA:California | collected 2015-04-18
GAGCTTGTCGTTGGGCTCGGCCGCGGTGAAAAGGGTGACGGCGACCCACACCAGCGTGGTGATTCCCGTGGTGCAAAGGGTTGTCTTTGCGAAGATGACGGGGTCGGAACCGCTGAAGGGTTGCGGCCTTCCGGCAATGGCGGTCCACAGGGCGCTGGAATGCAGCGCGAGCGTTGTTACAAGCGCCGCGACCATGGCGGAGATTTCGCTCCACGCGTTCACACGCCACCAGTACCAACGCAGCAAGTAGACGCCACCGGTTCCTGCCCCCAATTCAAGCACGATCTTCCAACCGGCGGAGACGGATGTCAGTTGCCACGCAACCGCTGCAGCCGCCAAGACGAGAAATGCCGTCGCCAGGCGCGAAACGTTCACATAATGGGCTTCGCTTCCTTCTTTTTTCAAAAACCGCCGGTAGAAGTCCTCGATCAAATAAGAACTGCCCCAGTTGAGCTGAGTGGCCACGGTGGACATGAAGGCGGCCATAAATCCGGCGAGCAAAATTCCGAGAACTGCGTGGGGAGTCTGGCGAGTGGCCACTAGCATGAAGCCCCGTTCGGGCTGCGCAAGGCCCGGATAAAGAACGACCGCCGCAACGTTCCTCTCGTCCTTCGCGCTGAAAATCCGCTGCGCGATATATCCGCCGCCGCCTGGTTCCGCGCCGGGATACCAAAAGGCCCACCACTGCACGGCTAGGTGGACGACGAAAGTGATAACCGGCAAGGTCCAAAGCGCTTCGCTCGTGAAGCCACGGGAGAAATCGGGAAGCAACGCGGTGATGTCGCTCGCGCCGGGTCCCATGGCAGCGCGCCTCGCGGCGAGTGTGGCGAGCATCTGTTGCATGCCTCCTGCGGCGTGCACGCCGTACCAAGCCACGCCAATCACGATGGCCATCTTGAGCACAAATTGAAACAGGTCCGTCCAAAGCACGCCCCACAATCCGCCCAGCGAAACGTAAATCCCGGTGAACGGCATGAGGAAGAAAACGCAGATTCCCAGCGCTTTGGCGTCGCTCACTCCCAGCGATGTGCTGATGATGTTCACCATGGCCTTGGTCACCCAGCCGAGGATCAAACAGTTCATCAGCAGCCCGAGGTAGACGGCGCGGAAACCACGCAGGAACGCGGCCGGCTTGCCGGCGTAACGCATCTCCGCGAATTGCACATCGGTTATGAGCCCGGAGCGGCGCCACAGCCGCGCGAACAAAAACACCGTCATCATTCCCGACGGCAAAAAACTCCACCACAGCCAGTTCCCCGCGACCCCGTTCGCGTACACCAGCCCTGTCACCGCCAGCGGCGTGTCCGCGGCGAACGTCGTCGCAACCATCGAAGTTCCCGCCAGCCACCAGGAAACGTTCCGGCCCGACACGAAGTAGTCTTCAGTGCTTTTGCCGGAGCGGCCGCGAAAGTACAAGCCCAGAAATAAAGTAATTAGCAGATAACCGGCGATGGCAGCCCAATCCGAGGCGGCAAGTGTCAAAGGAATTCCTTTCTCCACAAGGCGATTGCGCGCAGTACTATATAGCACTTCCGGACGCTTGGCATCATGGTCTTTTCTGGTTCCTGCGCGGCGTCATGGGAGCGCGATGCGCGAATCGCGTAGGTGGTCACTGCTTAACCGGCGCTCGCGCCGCATGGCCCGGAAAAACCCCTTCAACAAGCTGGCCATCTTTGACGACGGGTACGCCATTCACAAGCACGAACTGAATCCCTTCCGAGTATTGCAGCGGCTCATCGTACGTTGCCTTATCGATGACGCGAGCTGGATCGAACACCGTAATGTCCGCATCCGCCCCCACCCGAATTCGTCCCTTATCCTTAAACATGGGCGCGCGCCTTTCCAGCCGCTGAGCCGGCATCAGCGTCATTTTCTTCAGCGCAGTCATCAAATCCACGATTTTTTCCTCGCGCACATAGTGTCCCAACACCCGCGAAAAAGTTGCCTGTCCCCGCGGATGAATTTTTGGACCAGTGATTCGGGATCCGTCGCTGGCGATCATAACGATGGGATTCGCCACCGCGGTGCGCACCGCCTCTTCTGGAATTGAAAACACGACGACGCTGCCTCCCTCTTTCCGGTATTTTTCAAATGTCTCCGCGCTAAGCCGCTCGCCTGTTTTCACCCACTGGATATCTCTGTAACTGATTCCTTGACGCGCCTGCCAGCCCGGATCAAAGATTGCAGATTCAAGATTCGTGCTGCCTGCGGTGTAGGGATAGCATTCTGTGGTGACGTCGAGCCCCTGCTTTCGAGCTCCTTCCACCATGGCGATAAGTCTGGGTGTGTCGCCTAATCCCATGCTGGTAATGTGGACGACATGCAGAGGAGCGCCCGTCGCCGCTGCCGCCGCGATGACCTCTTCGATACCAACCAATCCCGTCGTCGGCTCCTGCATTCCCGCGTGACGCAAATGAACGTGGACCGGAGCGTTTGCTTCCGCGGCGAGCCGAAACACATCGATGATCTCACCGTGAGATGCGGCTTCCGTGTAGTTGATCCCCATTCCTACGGCCAACGCACCGCGTCTCAATCCTTTTCTGATTTGCCCTTGGATTTGCGCAAGCTCTTCCGGCGTAGCCGCGCGATGAGCGGCGTCCCCAGTAGGCAGGAATGTACCGGGATCGTGCATCACTCCCATTCGAACGGGAATGTGCCCGATGCTGACGCCGAAGTTAACGAGTGTCTCCCCCTCTCTCTCCGCGTACCACCCGTCGACGTTATCCGTTCCAACCTCCAACTCAAGCGATGTCGTTACTCCATCGCGCGCTTTGAACTGATAATTTCGGGGCTCTTGCCCGTGTTGATGTAGATCGATGAATCCCGGCGCGACAACCAGGCCCCGCGCTTCAATTGTCTGACGCCCTTCAAGTGGCCCGCTCGAAATCGCCGTGATTTTCCCGCCGCGAATCCCCACGTTTCGAACCGCATCCAGCCCCGACTCCGGGTCCATGACACGCCCGTTAGCGATGACCAGGTCATAGGTTTCGTTTCCCTTGCTTGCGCTGCCCGCCGCAAACACTCCGGCGGCGGCCACGAGCAAGGCCGCCATTCCTGACCGCATCCACCATCCATAAGCGCTCGAACGTGACATCGGGCCCGCATCCCTCCCGTGCGGCGCTAAGTCTCTTCGCGCGGACTCCATCTGTCAAAGGTTTTCTAAACGCGTTTAACAAATGCCCATCGCGGACGGGAATCTTCAGATAAAAGAAAAACCCCGGATCGCTGGGGGGAGCGACCCGGGGTGGGGGTGTTGCTGAGGGGGGCCGGAGGAAACTCGTTTTTGTCTAGTGCACCTGGTGTACGGCCAGCACGCAAATCTGCCGCAGCTCTTCGTAAGTGAAATAGGTCTCTTCCTGTTCGCCTGCGATTTCTTTGTGTCCAAATCCCGATTCGCTCGAGATGCGGCTCAATTCCATTTCCGACAGGCCCAGCAGCACTGCCGCCCGCCGTCGCGTTACATATTTCAGTTCTTGTGCTTTCATGTCAGCTCCCTCAAGCCGGAAGATGAGCCATCGAGTCTTCTTCAACCGTTAGGATCATGGCCTTGTAGATGTCCACGTCCCAGCCCTCGCCGATCCGCATCCGTATGGTTTCGCCGCCAACCTTCAGCAGTTTCCCGCGTAGCGGCACCTTGATGTCCCCCACCGCCACTTGCAGAACCACCGGATGACCGACCCAAGCTTTGAACGCATTCTCCATCCGTCGGTCCCCTCCGTGATTCAGCCTGACGCAGAAGAGAATCGCGCAGCGCAGCGCGGCTCACAATGGTACAGAGAGGGCACCGGACTAGTAAGAAGGTACTGTCGAGCCCGCGGGCGCACTTCCACGCATGTTTTCCATCGCAGTACAGAAGTACTGTTATTTCAGAACGCCCGCACCATAGGACGAACTTGTTCTCGCTGTCATCCTGCGGGTATGACGAGGCAAGGACACGCTCCTCGCAAAGCCCTGCACGAAAGTGCAGCCGCCATGCCCAACCGGGCAGGCATCGGCCTCGCCCTTGGCGGAGGTTTCGCGCGCGGGTTCGCGCATCTGGGCGTCTTGCAAGTCCTCGAGCAGAATCACATCCCCATCTCTCACATTGCGGGAACCAGCGTGGGCAGCATCCTGGGCGCGGCCTACGCCAGTGGGGCACCGCTTGCCCGCATTATTGAGACTTGCCGCACGCTCCGCTTCCGCGACATCGCCCGTTGGCGCGTCTCGCGCCTCGGCCTCGCAAGCAATCAGCGTCTTGAGAATTTAATCGAGCGCGTTTTCGATTCGCGCCGGTTTGAAGATCTCCGAATTCCTCTTGCGGTGGTGGCCACGGACCTCACTTCCGGCGAACCCGTGGTGTTCACGCAAGGAACCGGTCGAGATCGGCACCCGTTGTCTTGCCGACGGCGGCCTTGTCGCTCCCGTTCCGACGCGCGCCGCTCACGACCTCGGTGCCGCAGTGGTCATCGGCGTCTCCGTCGGCATGCAGGACGGCCACCGCGGCGCCCCCACCAACATTTTTCAGGTGGTAAGCCGCGCTGTAAGCGCCGCGCAAAAGCACCAGTTGGAAATCTGGGAACGCCACGCCGACCTTGTCCTCCGTCCCGATGTGCAGTCTCTGGCCTGGGACGACTTCCATCGCGCCGAGGAAGCCATCGCCGCGGGCGCCGCCGCGGCGCACGGCGCTCTCCCGCGCATTGAAAAACTGTTGGTGCAAAGGCAGGACGCCGCGCTTGATCTCCAGGTCCGGCTCGAATCTGAAGACAAGAGTCATTTGTGGCTCGCAGAGGCGCTCCGATGACCCGCCTGTGGATCTGGCTTGCGGCTTTTACAGTTCCGCTCCTTCTCTGGCATGAATGTGGAGAGGATATTGGCGTTTTCTGCTACCGTATGGGTCTGGGTGCTTTTACGAATTTGCGCTCACGCGCGTTCGTTCCCGTGCCCGTAAGAAATTCAGTTTATCCATCTGCCGCGAGGAACAACGCCGAGTGCTCGACGCCATCCTTCACTTTTTCCACGCGCTTTTTGACCCCGCCGGACTCCGAGAACTAATTCGCGCAGGGGGTGCCCCGCTCATTTGCACCATCGTTTTCATTGAGACCGGTTTCTTCGTCGGCTTTTTTCTTCCCGGAGATTCCCTGCTGGTCACCGCGGGCATTCTTTCCGCCAGCGGCGTCATCCCCCTGAGATGGCTGCTTATCCCCGTGATGCTCTGCGCCATCGTCGGCGACCAGATCGGCTACTGGATCGGCCGGTCCGCCGGTGCGGCATTGTATCGCCGCGAAGATTCGCTCTTCTTTCGGAAAAGCCATCTCCAGCGCGCCCATGATTTTTACGAAAAGTATGGCGGGCGCGCCGTGATTCTCGCCCGCTTCGTTCCCATCGTTCGAACGTTCTGCCCTCCGGTAGCCGGCGCTGCCAGAATGCCTTACACTCGTTACCTCACTTTCGATGTCTTCGGCGGCATTTTCTGGGTGGGCACCATGATCCTGGGCAGCTATTCTCTCGGGCATTTAATCCCCAACATCGCGCAGCGCATCCACTATGTGATTGCGGCGGTGATCCTGCTTTCCGTTCTTCCAGTGATAGTCAGTTTGTTGCGCGCCAGAGGCGCCGCGGCTGCACCGACGGCTGAGGAAAAGTAGGTCGTGCCTGGCGCTCGGTTCCGCGCCATCATTTTCGATATCGGCCGCGTCCTGCTCCGCGTGGATGTCTCTCGCGCCATGGACGGCCTCGCTTCCGGCCTCTCGCTTACGCCGCAAGACGTCTGGTCCGCCATCGAAAAGGATCCTCGCTTGATGGACTGGCAGGAAGGGCGCATCTCCCCGCGCGATTGGCATCTTCATCTCACCAAACGTCTCGGCACGTCGCTTACTTTCGAGCAATTCAGCGAAGTCTGGAATCGAGCCCTCGATCCCAGTCCCATCCATTCGGAATCTTTCTTCGAGAAGCTCTCCAAAAACTACCGCCTCGCCTTACTCTCCAATACCGACGCCATCCACATGTCAAACGAGGACGCCCGCTTCCCCTTCTTCCGCTTCTTCCCCGTCCGCATCTATTCCTACCTCGTCGGCGCCAGCAAGCCGGACCCCCTCATCTACCGGGCCGCGCTCCAGGCTTGCAAGGTACAAGCCGAGCAAGCCGTTTATATCGATGATGTTCCCGCCTATGCGGAGGCGGCTCAACGCCTCGGGCTGACCGCCATCACCTTCCAGTCGCCCGAGCAACTCCAATGCGAGCTCCGAAGTCTTGGGATCCAGTTCGACTGACCCCCTCGTCAAGCAAAAAATCCGCGGTTGGTTCGCTCTTCGCGTAAACTTTGCTAGGACTAGTACCGCATCCCGTTTCCACATCTTTGTCAACCGGCTCTTTTTTCATCTACTTACGGTCACCTCGACCTCCTCTCCTTTGGTGCCGCGCATGCAGAATGTTTGTCACGGGTTTGTTACACAGGTTTTGCCCCACTCGGGGCGAGGAGAAAGATTAACTATGTCGGACGAAAGAATTGTGGAAACTCATACGGAATCGCCAGCTTGGACACTGCCAGCGATCGTAGTTCTTGGCCTGATCGCCATTGGTGGACTTGCCTTTGGTTGGAGCGCCTCTTCGAAGCTCGATTCCACTCAACAGGCGGTTGCCACGCAGTTGAAGACCGCGCAACAGGCCTTTCAGCAGGACATGTCCTCCATGAAGGACCGCCTTGCTCAGGACGAAAAGGCCAGCGCCGACCTTCAGGGTGACCTGAAGGTTGTCACCGGCAAGCTGAAGATTACTCAGGGGCAACTCAAGAAGGCGCGTGAGGAATCCGCGAAACTCAACAACGCGACCACCGAGAAGCTGACCGCGCTGGATACCTCCGTTCATTCCGAGCTCGCTACCAAGGCCACTAGTGATGACGTCAAGGTCGTGGACACCAAGGTTGTCGGCGTGAAGACCGATCTGGATGCCACCCGTGAGGACTTGAAGATGGCTCGCAGCGAAATGGGCACGCTCATCGCGCGCAACCATGATGAAATCGACCAGCTCCGCCGCCTCGGCGAACGTGACTACGTAGAATTCACCATCACCGGCAAGAATAAGCCGCAGAAGGTAGGCAACGTCACCGTCGAACTGAAGGGCGTCAACGAAAAGCGCAACCAATTCAGCGTCGCCATGACCGTCGAAGACAAGCGCTTCGAAAAGAAGAACCGTGCTCTGAACGAGCCCATTTTCTTCTACACCTCGGGTACCCATATTCCCGAAGAGGTCGTCATCAACAAGGCTGGCAAGGACACCATCAGCGGTTACGTCAGCATCCCCAAGGCGAATTCGCAGACGGCCGCCAGCAACACCGCCAAGTCTGGCAACTAAGTACGTCGAGAAGAGGCAGGACCCGGTTGCGTTGGCCGGGGACAGCAAGAGGCGGGCAGAGCGATCTGTCCGCCTTTTTTCTTATGGCCCCACGCGTCGCCCCTCCACATTCCGCTAGAATAGCCTTTCGCCACCTTGGAGCCTTGCTTGCGCCAGACGTCCAACGTCCTATACATCGCCGTTGATGAACTGATTCCCCTCAAAGGAAAAAGCCACCCTGGCCTTGACGAATTCACTGCCACCCTCGATCACCAGGCCCTTCCTGCCGTTTGGCTCACCAGCCGCTCGCGTCTCCAGTTCGATGAGGCCCGCCGCAAACATGCCCACACGCACCCCTTCATCGCGGAAGACGGCTGCGCCGTCTTTCTGCCCGAGGACTATTTCCACCTGCGCCCTGCATCCGACGCCTCCCCAACGAAGAGGGCCGCCACTGTGCGCCTGGGCCGCTTTACCTGCCTTCCTATCGCGCAAGCCCTCCCGGCCGCCGCTGATGCCCTGCAAACGCTCTCCCAGGATACCGGAGTACCAATTGTGACGCTTCGCTCCCTCTCTCCGCGCGAACTCGTCCAAAACACGGGCCTGCCGCAAAAGGAGGCCGAGCTTGCCCGCCAACGCGATTTTGACGACATCTTTTTCTTTGCCGGAGCTTCGGACGAAGAAATTGACAGCTTCCTTGCAGCGGGGCGCCCTCTTGGACTGCAATTCCGACGGCAGGGCGCCCTGTGGTCCGCCGCCATCGGCCCCAGTGTCCAACGTTGCATCCGGGAGCTAGCCAGGCTCTACGATCGGGCCCTCCGCTACCATGCCCACACGCTCGGTATCGCCACCCCCGGTTTGGCAGCGGGTCTATTCCCGTTCTGCGAGCGCACGATTCTGCTGACCGACCGCAAGGCCGAACCGCCCCCCCAAGATCAGCACCCCACACTTCACCCGCGGACTCTGCCACTTCACGCACCAGACGTTTGGCCGCGCCTGCTTGCAGCCATCACTTCAAAGAACTAAGCGCTTCGGGAAAAACATTGCACAAATGTGGGTTGGTTTGCGCATCTCCCACTTGAATCACGTCGGCTCATTACCCTAAGGTCCACGAAACATCCGTTTTCCAAGGGATAAGCGCCCTTACGAGCCGCTCGCACCTTGGCCCCTCGGTTGCCCTGAGTTCTTCGGGCAACCGCTACTCCCCGGCGCTGCCCACTCGGATTCGCGCCAACGATGGTCATTACATCGAACCGAGTACTAGGAGAACCCTTACCATGGCCTGGCTTCGCAGCGTCCTTCGCCTTCCCGCTCACGAGTCCACCACCAGTCTCGTTCTCGTCTTCTGCGTTATCACCATGAGCTTCATGTCCATTGCTTTGCTCTGGCAGGCGCAGATCATCGCGAATCAGCGCGAAGCTATCCAGTGGCTCGAACGGCTCAAGTTCGGCGGTTAGTCCCGCTGCGCCAGCCAACTCACGGCCTGCCTCAGGTGTCTCCCAGCATCTGCCGTTAAACCTTCCTGCGCTGAATCTCGCGCCATCAACAGTTGATTCTGGGCGCGCCTTCCCTCAGCAATTCCCGGAGACTTTTTTCGCAACCTGTGATTCAATATCCTGACAGGGGATTCCTCTCGGGAGAATTGCCATGAAACGTAGCCTTCGATTCCTCTTGCTGGCCTCTGCGCCGGCGCTTTTTGTATCCGTGATTCCAGCATCCGCCGCGCAGTCAGGTCAGCCGGAGAGTGCGGCTTCCGCCCAGGCGCAGTCGTCCAATCAGGCATCCTCGCATGACCGCCACCATCGCCGGCACAGCAACGTCAAGCGCCACCACCGTCATCACAAGCCTTCGGCTTAGAACTAATTTGCAAACGACCGCGTGCAAGACAAAAGAGGGAGCCTGGCGGCTCCCCCCTTTGCTTTTTTACTATGTCGTCTCGGAAGCGCGCTAAAAGCACGTATGTTTCGCGAGCGACGCGCACCGCAAAAGCGGTGTGATCAGCTTTGGTGCAGCTCTAAGCCCGGTGGAGTCATGGTCCCTCCGGAGCTCCTTGAGCTCACGCCTTGTTTGTACTCCTCGAATTTGTCGATTGCAAGCGAAGAGAGGGTGAACGCGCGATTTCCACAGCGCTTGCTGGGCTTGGGAAATTTCCCCGCTTACTTGATGAACAGCGTTTCGCGCAGTTGGTCGCGCCCCACGAACGATTTCGTCGTCCGGTAGCGCGAAAACAGGTCCTGGATCTCGCGGTTTTGGTACACCTTTTGCGCCGGGCAGATCACCGGCGACGAAATCACTTGCAATGTATGCGGATCCGCCACTCGATACCGCTGGAAGCTCTCCGGCTTTTTGCTGTGAAACATCGCCAGGATCACTCCTCCGGGCCGCAACAGTTCCGTCAGGTTCGCCACAATCTGCTTCACCAGCATCGGCTCCAGGTAATCCAACAAATCCCACAGCAGCACGGCATCGAACGAGGCCCGCGGGTATTGCAGGTTCTCGGCCATAAAGCGCGTCGCCCGCCCGCTCGGCGTCATGTCCAGTTTTTCCCGGGCCTCCGCGTCATTGCGCAACCGCGCCTCTTCTTCGATAAGAAACGCCTTCCATCCGCGCAGGATGTCTTCCGACGACACGCGGAATCCGCGTTCGATAAAAAAAGTCAAAGTCGTCTGCCAAGCGGGCCCCAGATCCAGCAGCGTGCCGCGCCCCAGCCCGTCCAGGTTCCACAGGAATTCTTTCAATCCGTTCGAAACGCGCGTCGATTCGGGCGATTCCGGCGCACGCGCCGAGCCCGCGGCGGACATTGGCATGCCCGGTGTGCGCGAGCGCGCGTTCGCATGAACCGGCAGGGAAACGCCCCGGCTCGTCACGTTGCCCAATCCAAGCCCCAGTTTGTGCAGGAAGCTCATTTTCAATCCGCCGCCGTTCCGGAGTTCATCGATTTCGACTCCGTCGGGTTGCCCGCCGCCGCTGCAGCTTGGGCTTTGATCTCGGCAGTCTTAGCTGTCGGTCGCCCCGCTTCGACCTTGCCACGCAGCGATGCGCCATCCTCAATGGACAGCCGTTCCGTTTGCACCTCTCCAGTGACCTCGCCGGTGCTCCACAACTCCACTCTGTCCCGTCCGCTCACTTTTCCTTCAATTTTTCCCCTCACGATCACTTCCCGCGCGTGCACATCCGCCTTCACGTGTCCATTGGGGCCAATCGTCAGGCTCCCATTCGCCAGACTTAGCTTTCCGTCCACCAAGCCATCAACAAAAAGGTCTTCGCTGCCGGTGACTTCACCCTTAATTTTGATTCCCTGGCTGATGCACGCCGCCGCGCGCGACGAACTCGCAGGCGCGCCGGACACCAAAGCCGGGCTGGCAGGAGCAGGACTGGACGGAGTCACGGTTTTTACGGGAGCTGCAGATGTCGCCGCAGTTGCAGGTGCCGCCATGTCGCTGGAAACTCCTTCAGGCTTTGCATCTTCTTTCTTCCACATCGGACACCTCGACATCGAAATTGGATTTTCGAAGTCGCTCATCGCAGGGCTGGTTGGAACTGCGACTCTGAAGAGTGAACATAGTACACGACTTAGCGGCTGTAAACAAGAATGGCGGGTGGCAAATCTGGGGTGTTTCCTGAAACCCTATACCACTAATTGGGGATTTAGTTCTCTCATCTCCACTACCGATTGCGTCGTCTCACTCGTCTCACGACCCCCGCGCACCTCCCAGATCGCCACCACCATCCCCGCAAACTCCCTTGTTAACTCTTTGACCGATTTACGCTTCTCCCACCAATGCTCGGGATCAAAGTCTCCGTCTTGTGCGCTGGCCATTCGCACTTCGAGGCCCTGTGGAAAAACCCTCTGAAAGATATAGCGCGCTCGCCGCGTGTGATAATTCGATGTCACCACGATGACGCTGTGCCATTTTCTTGCTTTTGCGAGCCGTGCTAGTGCTCGCGCCTCCTCCAGCGTGCTGTCCGCGTCGTGTGCAAACCGCACGATCCTATCTTTTGGCACTCCGCGCTCAATCAGATCGTGTTCCATCAATTCCGCTATCCCCGCATTCGGCCGGAGCCGCCTTCCGCTCGCCACAATCACCGGCGCCTTCCCTTCCCGGAACAATTGCGCTCCCCTCGTGGCCCGATCGGCGTAAAAATTATCGTCGCCCAGGACGACGAGCGCGTCTGACTTGTCCAGCGGATCCTCAATGATCCAGGCCTCCGCGGTAAGGCGAAGAAGCGGACGCCTTGCCAGGTACAAAACCGCGCAAAAAATCACCAGGAACAGCAAAATGATCAGGTTAAGAAGGATTCGGCCGGGCTCGCCTTGCTTTGCGTGGCCATGTTTCATGAATTGGGTTCCAACGCTCGCAAGTTCGCGGCTGCTTGCTCCGGCAATTCTGCGTTGAAATATACCTCTTTGATGCTGTAAGACTTGCTGGTCTTCTCCACGATCGGCAGAATCTCGATATGCCAGTGATAATCGTCCGCCAGCGTCTTCCAGTAACCCGCCAGCTCACCCTTTTTGTTTTTGGTATTGGGTGCGGTGTGCACCACCAGGTGATAGGCCGGCGCCACCTTCTCCAGCCGGCGCAAGACGCGTCCCAGTAGCGCCGCCAACTGCCGCCGATTCGAACCCGGCCGCGGCTGTTCGAAGACATGGTTGTGCCGCCGGTGCATCAGCCAGACCTCGTAGGGCACGCGCGACGCATACGGACACAGCGCATAGTAATCTCCCTGCACGTCCACGATGCGCTTCCCCTGCTTTTCCTCCTGCCGCACGGTGTCGCAGAAAATGCAGCGCTCTTTATCTTTGAACCATTCGTGCGCCGAGCTGAGTTCGTATTTGATCCGCCGCGGCACGAAAATCGTCGCCGTCACCTGCGAATGCGCATGCGGCCATTCTTCTCCCGCCATCGCGCCCTGGTTCTTGAACACGCTTATATACTTAAATCTCGCGTCTTTCTTCAAATCGGCGATGCGCGAAGCCCACACCCACAGCACCCGCTCAATCTCCTCATCGCTGAACTGCGACATTCGTTTATCGTGCAGCGGCGTCTCCACCACCACTTCATGGGCGCCCAGCGCGCCCATCTTGTCGTACATCCCCTCGGCCACGCGCCCGGGTTCGCCTTCGATGTGATAAAGCGGCTCCGGATGCGGCAGCACCCGCACCTGCCACGCTCCCTCCGCCGGCCACGTCAGAATGGACCGCAGTTTCTCGATTTTGGCCGGCTCCAACGGGCATTCCCCGGGCGCTTCGCCGCGTGCTTCTCTCTGCCCCAGGATGACCCAGCTTTGTGTGATGGGATCTTTGCGAAGTTCCATTCGAATCTTTAGCGGGTGTAGCGTGCGGGAGTTGGTCCCTGTTCGAGGCGGTGACGGTCCCAAATCGCGCCTTCGCGCGTGAAATACGCCATTTCGAAATCCTGAGTCAGTTCCAACGCATCCACTGGGCAGGCATCTTCGCAGAGTCCGCAGAACATGCACCGCGAAGTATCATAGGTGAAAGTCGTCAGCACTTTTCTTCGCGTGGCGTCGTCGCGCTGCCAGCCCACTACGATCAGGTTCTCCGGGCAGGCCAATGCGCACAAATTGCAGCCGATACACAGCGTCTCGCCCGTCTCTGGATTGTTGTTCAGCCGTGGCGCCCCGCGATACCGCTCCGCCACCATCGGCCGCTCCAAGGGATACTGCTCCGTCACAATATTCTTCGGATGCTGCGTTCGAAACGTGACCGCGAGGCCCTTCAAAAAATCCACTTGAAACAATCGCTCCAGGAGTTCCCTCATGCGCCTAGTGTGTTTCCCCCCTCCCCAATTGTCAAGCAACCGCTTTCTCCGGTAGTGGTGTCATTTGCCAAATGACACCACTACCCTTTCTCCCTCTTCTACGCGTTCTCTGTGGTCTCCGTGTTAATTCCGATTCTCTCCCCTCGCGTGTTATTCTCTCGCCGAAGATGGAAGCTGATATTCAGTTCATGCAGGAAGCACTCGCCGAGGCCCGTTCCGCCGCCGCAGCCGGCGAAGTCCCCATCGGCGCTGTGCTAGTCCACAGCGGCAAGATTCTCGCCCGGTCTGGCAACCGCACCATCCGCGATTGCGACCCCACCGCCCACGCCGAAATCGTCGTACTTCGCGAAGCAGCGCGTCTTCTTGGCAACTACCGTCTCGCCGACACCACGCTCTACCTCACCATCGAGCCTTGCGGCATGTGCGCCGGCGCCATCATCCAGGCCCGCGTCCCGCGCCTCGTCTACGGCGCGGACGACCCCAAAGGCGGCGCCGTCCGCTCCTGCTTCGAAATCCTCTCCCACCCGCGCCTCAACCATCAGGTGGAAGTCACCTCGGGCGTCCTCGCTGCCGACTGCTCCGCCATCCTCCAATCGTTCTTCGCCGAACGCCGCTAGCCCATGCTGCTCCGGCTTTGCAATTCAGTTCCTGTAGGGGCGGGCCTTGGCCCGCCCGCTCTTCATTTCACACTGCGCGAGTGCTTGATTGCCGAAAAACAATTCGCTCTGCTACGATTGAAGCTACAACGACCGCGGAGAGGTGGCTGAGCGGTTGAAAGCACTCGCCTCGAAAGCGAGCGTGCGGGAAACCGTACCGTGGGTTCGAATCCCACCCTCTCCGCCAGAAATTTTTTCCTTGAGAACTATGATCCTCCTCTGTGGAGAGCGCCTTGTCACATGCGACGCCGCAAGCGGCAAATTGGTCTGGAAAATGGGCGCTCATCACCGGTGCCAGCGCGGGAATCGGCGTGGCCTTCGCCCAAGAACTGGCTCATGGCGGGACGAATCTTGTCTTGACGGCGCGGCGCAAGGATCGCCTGGAAGACTTGGCCCGCGGCCTCGCTGAAAATTACAAAATCCGCGCCGAAGTGATTGCCGGGGATCTCGCGGATTCGAACGCCCCGGAAAATATTCTTTCCTTCACCAAGGAAAAAGGAATCGAAATCGAGCTGCTGATCAACAACGCAGGGTTCGGTCAATACGGCGAATTTCATTCCATTGAAAAGCAACGCTTGCTCGACATGGTGCAGGTGAATTGCAGCGCCGTGGTGAACTTGACCCACCTGTTTTTGCCGCAAATGATTCAACGCAAACGCGGCGACGTCCTCATTCTCGCGTCCACCGCTTCCTTCCAGGCTGTCCCCTATATTTCGACTTACGCTGCCACCAAAGCCTTCGATTTGCTTTTCGCAGAAGGCCTCGCCGAAGAGATGAAACCTTATGGAATCCGCGTGTGCGCTCTTTGCCCGGGCTCCACGGAATCTGAATTCGCGGCCGTTGCCGGCCAGAAAAAATTCAAACGCTATGCGGAAACCGCCGAGAAAGTTGCGCACACGGGGCTGAAAGCCCTGGCCGCTGGCAAAAGTTACGTCATCTCGGGCCTCGGAAATTATCTCGGCGCACACGGCGAACGCCTCGTTCCCCGCCACTTTGTCACTAAAATCGCCGCCGGCATGTTCAAGCCCAAGAAAAAGTAGAAAGCAGTTCCTGCCGGCGGGGTAACGATCGCGAATCGTTGTTGCGTCTTGTGTTCGTCCCCGAACGTTTCCATGACACGCGGCAAGCCCCAGTCGCGTCTAACCTGTTGTGAAAACAAAGGTTTCTAGGCACAGCCTCCCTCCGAACCATTCGAACGGGAACTTTTCCGCCACGCCGCGGGAAGTGATATACGAAACCGGGCAGAACGTCTTATCAGGGGAGATGAGAATCGCCGAGCAAGAGAGAGACGACGTTCTATTGCGGCGGGCCGCCAAAGGCGATGAGGAGGCATTTACGCTCCTGTACCGGCGGCACCAGGCGGCCATGTATCGTTTTGCGCTGCGCATGACGGGAAATACCTGGGCCGCGGAAGAAATTGTGCAGGACGTGTTCATGGTGCTGATGCGCGATCCGAAAAAGTATGACGCCACACGTGGAGCGCTGGGAGCATTTCTTTACGGCGTGGCGCGCAACCGGGTGATGAAACACCTGGAGCGCCGGCCGCGCGAAATTCCGCTCGAAGAGAAAAACGAAGACGGCACTGGCTCGGGAATTGTTTTGCAGGATTCGGCCACGCCGGCGATGTGGGCGGAAAAACGCGAACGCCGGCGGCAAGTGAGGGCTGCAGTGCTGGAATTGCCGGTGGAATTTCGCGAAGCGGTGGTGCTTTGCGAACTGGAAGAATTGAGTTACGAGGAAGCGGCGCAAATGGCCGGATGTCCGATTGGCACGATTCGCTCGCGGCTGCATCGCGGGCGGGCTCTGTTGATGGCCAAGCTGGAAATATTGCGCGAACTGCCCCGTCGCGCGAGCGCGGCGCGATGAAAGATTTTGGGCGGTGCAAAGGAAGCAAGAGATGAAGTGCGAAGAATTTGAAATAATTGGATTGGACGCGGAGCGCGACGCTTCGTTGAGCGAAGTGCAGCGCGTGGCGGCGCGCGAACACGCCAGCACCTGTTCGCGGTGCGCGGCGCTGCAGGATTCCTGGCAAGCGGCAGGTGCGGAGCTGCGCGCGTTCGCGGAAGATACCGCCCTGGCGCAAGCGCCCGCGCGCGTGGAGATGCGTTTGCGGCAGGAGTTTCGCACGCAGCACGTGACATTGAAAGCGCGGCGCACCGCGGTAGTTGCGGCGTGGGCGCTGGCCGCCGCCGCCGTGTTGGCCGGTGCGGTGAGCTGGCGCAATTGGCGCCACGGTCAGCATGGAGAGGCCGCCAACCGTGCAATTCCCGTGCCGGCCGCAAGCAAACTTGCAGAAAGCGACTTCGCTGCCAGAGCGAACCGCCGAGACCCCGCCGCGGTCCCCAGTGGAACGCGGCAGCGGGCTTTGGCGGAGCCTGGCCATCCCGAAACGCTGGTGGCAGACAATGAGATGAGCGGGTTCACTTTTCTGCCCGGAGCGTTCGCAACGGATACCGAAGAGGCCGCGATTTTGCGGGTGCGCCTGCAACGGGGCGCGCTGGGCGCGCTGGGTTTGCCCGTGAACGAAGAGCGCGCCGCCGAATGGATCCAGGTGGATTTGCTCGTCGGCGAAGATGGATTGCCGCAAGCGGTGCGGCTGCCGCGATAGATGCGCGTGGGAAGCGGGACACTCTCGCCGCGGGCGGTGAGAACATGGATCGCGCGGCGGAAACGGTGCCTGGCGGCGATTGCAGCCGCAAAGAGATCGCAGCAGTTCGGGAGAGAAGAGGAGAAGGAATAATGAATCGAAGAAACTGCATGAGCATGGCTCTCAGTGGAATTTTCATGTTGAGCGCGGGAGCGGCGAGAGCGCAGGATGCGGCGCCGCTGCCGCCTCCGTCGATGGCAATAGTGCAAATCCCCGGACCGGAAGCGGGCATGATCGGCGAGCGCGTCGAGTTGCTGGGTTTCGAGGGACTGCACAGCGGAAAGGTGGTGACCGGCGCGCCGTTCAGCGCCGTGGCGGTATCGGAAACGATCCAGACTCTCGCGGACGGAAACCATATCGCGCACAAGACGCAGACGAATCTGTTCCGGGACAGCCAGGGACGTTTCCGCAAGGAAGTGACTTTGCCGGCCATCGGGCCGCTGGCGACCTTGGGACAGCCGAATATGTTTGTGTTCATCCATGATCCCGTGGCAGAAACCACTTTCACACTTCACCCCGATGTAAAAATCGCGGAAAAGATGGAAGCGCCGACCGGCAAGATGAAAGACACAATGAAGGGCAACATCGAATACCACCGGCAGCAGGCCATCGCTGACGGCTCGCTGGAAAAAGAGGACTTGGGAACGCAGACGATCGCGGGCTTGAGCGCGCAAGGCACACGCATCACCCATACGATTCCCGCGGGACAAATGGGAAACGAAAAAGCGATCACGATCGTATTCGAGCAGTGGTATTCCAATGATTTGCAAATGGTGGTGATGAGCAAACGCAGCGATCCGCGCATTGGCGACACGTCCTACACGGTGACGAACATTCAACGTTCCGAGCCGGCCGCTTCGCTCTTCACCGTGCCATCCGACTACACGGTGACAGCCGGCAAGAACAAAATGTTCCGGAGGTTCAACGGTGGGCCGGATGCTGCTCCACCGCCACCTCCTCTCAACAACTGATTTCACCTTTGGTCCCGGCGGCTGGAGAGTAGCCGGCACGATCTTCTCTCCTGAAGACGGCACGCCCTTTTCGCGGCAGCCCCCATCGCTGCGAGAAGGGCGTCGCCGTCTTTGGAGAAGAAATAAAGGAAGTAAAGGAGGTAAAGGAGGTTGAGCAGGTAAAGGATTTGGCCTGGAGTGATGCTGAGAGTGCCCCAACGCGCAAGATTTGTGGATCGACGAGAGATTCATGTGGAGACCATGGCGCGGTCGAGGAGTTCGACGACGTGGAGGACTTCCTGGCTGGTGCGGTGGATGGCGGTGCCGGCGCGGAGTTGGAGAAGGCAGCCGGGGTTGGCGGTGACGATGGTTTGGGCGCGGGTGGATTGGGCGTGACGCATTTTTTCGGCGAGTAGTTCGAGGGACGTTTCGGTTTGCGTGACGTTGTAGACTCCGGCGGAGCCGCAGCAGATTTCCGAGCAGGGCAATTCCACAAAATCGAGATTGGGGATGGCGCGCAAAAGCGCGCGCGGAGCTTCGCGAATTTTTTGGCCGTGGAGAAGATGGCAGGAATCCTGGTAGGTGACGCGCATCGGAAGCGGCTTCATTTTTGCGGAGAGACCGAAGGCTGTGAGAAATTCGGTGACGTCGCGGGTCTTGGCTGCAAATTCGCGGGCTTGAGCGTATTCGGGTTCGTCTGATGAAAAAAGATGATGGTATTCCTTGAGCGTGGAGCCGCAGCCGGCGGAGTTGGTGATGATGGCGTCGAAGTCTTCGCGAGGAAATGCGGAGAGATTGTGGCGCGCGAGTTCGCGAGCGGCATCGCGAACGCCGGCGTGGACGGCGAGCGCGCCGCAGCAAAGTTGATCCTTGGGGACGACCACTTCGCAGCCGTTGGCGGTGAGGACGCGGACGGTGGCTTCGTTGAGCTGCGAAAAAGTGACGTTGGCGACGCACCCCGCGAAGAAGGCCACTCGGGCGCGGCGGGGGCCGGCGGCGGGAAACGTGGCGCCGAGGCGGCGGTAGAAAAAATCGTCGTCGATGCGCGGGAGGAAACATTCGCGTTCGGCGAGCCCGAGGAGTTTCAGGATGCCGATGCCGCGGGCGACGGCTTGCAACCCGGAACGTTGATAGAGGCGCAGAACGCGCGCGGCGTCGATGATGCGATGCGGCTCCGAGAGAAAATGCCGGAAAACGAAGTTGCGCGCGGCGCGGGCGAGCCAGGAGCGGGGATAGTCGCGCTCGATGCACGCGCGTGAGTGCTCGACGAGTTTTCCATATTCGACGCCGGAGGGGCAGGCGTTTTCGCAAGCGCGGCAGTCGAGGCATTTGTCGATGTGATCGACGAAGGATTCGGTGATGGGTTGCTGGTGCATCTCGACCTGGATCATCTGATGGATGCGGCCGCGGGGCGAGTCGGCTTCGAGGTTCCAGAGGCGGTAAGTAGGACAAGCGTTGAGGCAGAGGCCGCAGTGGACGCAGCGGGCGTAGTCCTCATAGATGGGAACCTGGCCAGGGATGGCGGGCGTTGGCATGGATGACTTGGCTACGAAGGAAGATTCTACGGGACTTAGCGGGGACTTGGCGAGTGACGAGTTTCGGAATGGGAATAGACCCCGTACACCCGGCTATTTTTAGGAAGAGTGGGGAACTGCCTGACAGGAAAAGACTTCTCAAACACTCTTGGTGAAATGAGTGGCAAAGAGCGAGAGCTCGAAGACAAGAGAGGAAAGGGCACGGGAATCCCCACCCCCTGTTTTTTGTAAGTGTTGCATCTAAAGGGCTTAGCCAGGCCGTAAGTCTTTTGTTTGCAACGCTTAAGTGTTGGTTCTAAACCACTTACATGAACTCTAAGTTCTTTAGATGCAACACTTACAAAAAACCCGGGGGGCGGTAGCAGCTATGGTTAACCAGAAATCCGATTAGAATCCCTGTCCTGGGAGCCCGTCGTGTCAGGCGACGATCCTCAATCGCGTGGTTGCTGTAGCTCAGGCCGGAATTAATCCCGACCCGGTCGGGAGGCCTGAGGCTTTTCCTCTACCGCTTCACGAATATGCTCCAGGACCCGCAAATGAATCCGGTGAATGATGTAGTCCGACCACAAGTGCCAATACGCCGCCGGCCACATCGTGTGCTGGTACCACGTCGTTCCTTCGAGCCGCGTCCGCCCTCCAGGCAACGCCGTCAGCAAAAACTGCCCTTGCTTGGACACAAAGTACCCGTGCAAGTGTGCCGGCTGAATGTTCCCGTAAGGACTAAGTTCATTCAACGGAGCCGGATTCGCCGTCACCCCAAATTTCAGCAACCGCGGCTCGTCTCAAACCTCGATGGGTTCAGCGAATGGTCCCGTCGAGAAAATGCAGTGCCGCACCGCGCCAACGCCATGTCCGTAAATCTCCGCCCGGATCGGATACGCGATCCCCGCGCGAAACAACAATTCCTTCGGCGGCGGTATCTCCGCAAACGACACCACCTGGTTCCAAACTTTCTCCGGCGGCGCGTTTACTTCAATCGCCGTGCGTACCTCAAACGTCTCCGCCTGCGGATTCACCAAGCGCTCCGCACCCTGGAACGCGGGCGTAAACAACAACACGATCGACATCATCGCTGGAGCGCCTTTGTCCACCCAATGCCCGGCCTGAATCGCGTACCCCAGCATGCCGCCAAGTGCAGCCAGCGCTACCGCAAACGGCGCCGCCATCAAAATGCAAATCACTCCCTCGATCATCACGAGGAGGAGCACCGCGCCAAGCAACGCGAGGGGCGCCAACGAAACGGCCATACAACCGCGGAACGATCGCGGCTCGTGGTAGCTGTATACCAACACAGAAAACAGCCCCAGGCAAAACGGCAAAGCTACAAACAACCCCCACCCGTAGAATCGCAGCACCTCCGTCTCCAACACGGCAAACAGGGAACCAATCGGAATGGTCATGCCGACCGCCGCTGCTGCCGCCCCCATCGCGCTTCGCGGAATCCACCGGTCGAGCCTGCGCGTCTCCGGCCACGGTGTTGCTTCGCGTTGCGTCACCGAACGCGACCCCATCGTGCAAAGCAAAAGGAAAAACAAAAGGTTGATCACCGGAACAAAAAAGAGCACCACCAGCCACACCGGCTGCCCCGCGTCTCGCAGCCGCTGGACCGTCAGCGTCACGCCCAGCCAAATGAACGGCAGCGCCAAAACTAGCAGCGTTGCCACAAACGCGCGAGCGTCCGGAGGAATGGCATTCACGCGCGCATCCGGCCCCAGCGGCTGCCAGTAACTCCACAAAAACCACGGCCGCTCAAACAGCGCGCCCGCCACGATCTTATCGAGGAAATATTTCAGGACAAATGCGCTGCAGCCGGCAATCGCATACGTTTTTCGATCGATCGTCCCCTGCCACCGCCACAGATCAACGAATCGGTTAGCCATCGGTACCCGCCTTCATCCATCCAATCAGCCCGCAAACGCCAAATCCGATCGCATTCAGCGCGCCGTGATACCGCTCCATGCGGCCAAGATCCACAAACGGTTGCAGCGGATATTCGCCCAGCGCCCACGTCGCCGCCAGTGCCATGCCCGCAACCACGCATCCGCTCGAGAGAAACAACAGGATTCGCCCAGCCAGCTTTTCGGCGCCCAGCGCGACGCGAACCATTCCCGTGGCAAGTCCAAATTGCCCAACGACGATCAGCACCGCCGCTGCCAGCTTCAACTTGGGTCCAACTAAGAACGCCAAGCCTAGCAGTCCCGGTCCTGTGACTACGCCAGCCAGCGCCGCCCCAAGCGGCTTGCTCCAGCGGGTTTCGCGGAGCCGCTCATAGGTCAATCCCGCAAGCACCGCGGACAAAAACCCCGCGAAGTGAAAATGCACCGCGGTCAGCAAAACGATGGGCTCTTGAAATCCCACCGGCTGCAAACCGAGCCTGGAAGCCACCAGCCATGTTCCGCCGACAATCAAATATCCCTCGCCTACAGCAAAGCAGAATTGAGAGAATGACTGTGCGCGATATCGCCAGAGCCTGCGGAGTCCCCGCAGCCCAAACAAAGCGCAGACCAGCAGCCATGCGCCCGCGAAGGAGGCCGCTAGAACGCCGGTGGGAATAAAAAAAGAAATCGTTGCCAGCGCCGCCGCGCCGAAAATGCCCCAGTTCAACGCGGACCACTGGCCGGTTGGCAGCTCGGTTTTATCCAAAGACGGAATCAGCGAAGTCGCGAGGGGAACCACAATCCACGGCGCCAGCAGAAACAAAAGTTCGATCACGCCCAGTTGCGGCCAGCCGCTCCAGGTCCCCGCCACCATCCCAGGCCATACCACGGCGCCAAGAAGAACGATCGGATGGTCCAAACGTCCCGCTTTGGAATCGTCGTGCATTTCGTGATTCTTCATGAAGCGTGCGCCAGCGCCGCCGCTCCATACGTGCTCGTCAGAAACAACGCCGCCAACGTGAATGCGATGTCCCCGGCGCGGTTCGCATGACGCAGCGACGCGTCGTAGTACAAAACCTGAACCGGCGCGCGGCACAGCCAGAAAAGGGCCATCGACGCCGCAAGAAATCGGCCCAGCCCCCGCCCGCTTGCGAGTTCCGCCGCAAATCCAAAGGTCAACGCGGCAAACAACAGAACCACGCCGACGATATAGACGGAGTGCACCACAAAAATCTGCCGGATGATCGGCGCAACTCGCGACAAATTTTCCTGGTAGTTCAGTTTCTTCGGAATGAAAAGGTTTGCGGTCGCAATCGCTACCTGCACAAATCCTGCCAGCCAGAGGAATACGAGAATGGACCGCATAAGTGCCTCCTTGCGCGCTCTACACTCGCCGCGACGCTTCATTCGCCGGGCAGCTCGCCGCAGCGCATTCGCGATTCGCCGCGATCCAGCGGTATCCCTTGCGCAGGATTTCCATCATGCCGGGAATCTTCGAAATCCACAGAAGCGGGCGGCCCCACCAGATTTCGCGCGCCAGCGCCACTGCCGCATCCGCGCCGCCATGCTGGGTCCCGTCGCTCAACAGAAATTTCATTTCCAGCATCAATTCCTCGCGCGACAGTCCCAGCAGTGCACCCACTCGCGGATCCTGCAGCGGCGCCAGCGCCATTCCGCGCCGCTCCAGAATCGGCGCAATCCACCGCGCCGTTCGCGTGCAAAACTTGCACTCCGCGTCAAAAAACAGCCACCCCCGGGCATGCCGCCCCTTCCCGTCCGTGTACTCACTCACCAGCGAAATCATGTTTCCTTCTTTTCTTCACTTCCTTACTTCCTTCGCGACTTCCTTACTTCCCGCCATCTGGCTTTTCTCTGTGAATCTCAGCGTGCTCTGCGTCTCTGCGCTATCTTTGTTCCGTTCCTTTCTCGAGACTTTCAACTTCAAACTTTAAACTCTCAACCGTTGGCCGCTTTCTTCCCCAGCAACGTGATCACCTTGCCCCGAAGCTTCACCACGCCCTTGAGCGCGCCAGTTGGCATGCGAATGATCTCTTCGAACAATCCGGTCATCGCCGTCAAAAACTCCAGCATACTCTCCAGCCGCTCGCGCGTGTACGCATCGCCCTGCGCATCGGATTTTACTTCGTGCACGCACTCCGCCAGCACACGCAGCGTGGGATCGATCTCCCGCCGCTTGCGCTCCTCCGAGACGATCCGGAAAATCTCCCACACGTCCTTGATCGACTCGAAGTGGTCGCGCCGGTCCCCCAGCACGTGCACCACGCGCACGATCCGCCACCCTTGCAGTTCGCGCAGGCTGGTGCTCACGTTCGACCGCGCCACCGCCAGCGTCTCGGAAATCTCGTCCGCGGGCAAGGGCTGCGGCGACAAAAACAGCAGCGCATGCACCTGCGCCACCGTGCGGTTGATCCCCCACCGGGTGCCCATCTCCCCCCAGTGCAAAATGAATTTCTGCGCCACCGGCGATAGTTTGTTTTTTGTTGTTTCGCTCATGTTGGCCTTTGTGCCGCTTCCGCCGTTCTCGTCGCTTTCGTCGTGCCTGTTACTTCTGTCATTACAGAATGTACAGTATTCTGCGCCGCTTGTCAAGCGCTATTTGCCCTGTCCCTTTTCTGGACTTCCCCGCTTCCTGTTCCGCTGCTACCTTCTCAGGAGTAGTTCCGAAAATGGATCGGACAAGCATTCGCTGCCAATGATCCAGAACAACAAGATCCGCGTTCCCTGGAGTCCCGCTCTAATTGCCTGTCTTCTGTATTGCTTGGCCGCAGGCGCTTCGTCGGAGGACATTGCCGACTACGCTCCACTGTCCGCCGCCGTCTGCCCCATCGTTTATCAGCTCGATCAATCCCCATCCTCGCGCGGCTACCACTACAGTTTCTTTGGCAACGGCTTCTTCATCAATGAAGAAGGCTACCTCCTTACCGCCGCTCACGTTCTGGAGACTTTTCGCAACGGCGGCCAGCCCTACGTTCTTGTTAGCCGGCCCAACAGCCCTCCTCGTCTTGTGAAGGCCTCCATTATCGCGGTTGACTCAGAGCACGACGTCGCCATTCTCCTCGCGAAGCCGAATCCTTTCACAGGCAAACACAATGTGACTTTCCTGCCGCTTTCCCCCGAACCGGCCGCCGCCGGGCAATCTGTCCTCGCCCTCTCTCTCCACCCGCCCAAGCAGCAAAACGCCAACACCTTCCAAGTCCCGCGCGAAGACCGCTTCTCCGGCGAAGTACTCTCCTACGAATCCACCCAGCTCGAGAAATCCGCCCCAGCCGCTGAAGTCTTCCTCCTGAGCCACTCGGTAAACCTCGGCCAAAGCGGGTCCCCGGTCCTCGCCCTGGACTCACGCGCCGTGGTCGGTCTTGTGGAAGGCCGCTGGCTGCGTTCCAGCGCTTTTTCCCTTGCGAAGTCCTCCACTCCAACCGCTTCTACTCCCGGTGCCGCAGTACCGATTCGCTACGCCATCGCTCTCTTGCAGCGCCAAGCGATCCCCTGGCACGCGCCTTCGACTCAGCCAGCTTCCCCGCCAAACTCCTCGAACTAAACGGGGTTTTGAGAATGGCGCTCGATCTGTGAATGAGAGATTCGGTTGCTAGCCCGCTGATGCTGTCGTAACCTTCCCTTCAAACCTTCCTTCAAATAATGGAGGTGGCTTTATGACCGCCAACGACTTTCGCCGCCTGGCTCTCAGCTTCCCCGAATCCGAGGAGCGCGCTCATATGGACCATCCCGATTTTCGCGTGGCCGGAAAGATATTCGCAACCCTCGGGTACCCCGAAAAGGGCTGGGCCATGGTCAAAGTCACGCCTGTAGAACTGGAAATGCTGGTCAAAGCACAGCCGAAGGTCTTCAACCCATGCTCAGGAGTCTGGGGACGCCGAGGCTGCACGAACGTCCGCCTGAAATCTGCTCGTAAGCCCACTCTGCGGCGTGCTTTAGAAGCCGCCTGGCGCCTCGCCGCTCCAGAGGCACTTACGCGCCGATTCGACGAAAATCGCTAAGATTTCACTCTTGTTCGGAACTAATCGGCCGATAAAACGTCTATTCTCTAGCGAGTGGTCATTTGGCGCTATTGGGGGAGTCCACGTGTCAAACTTTGCGCGCAACGTTCGCTTTGGCCTCAGGCTGCTTCTCAAGAACCCGGGGTTCACAACCGTAGCCCTTCTTGCGCTGGTCCTTGGAATCGGAGCCAACACGGCCATCTTCAGCGTGGTCTACGCTACTCTTCTCTCCCCCATGCCATACCCCAATCCGGACCAGCTGGTCATGGTGTGGTCGAAGATCAATGGCGACCGGAACGGCGTTTCCGCGGGTGACTTCTTGGACTGGAAGGAGCAAAGCACCGTTTTTCAAGGCCTTTGCGCCTGGAGCGGCGGCAATTACACGCTATCGACGTCAGATCATCCCGAACAAATCCGGACAAGATTGACGACGCCTGGGTGCAGCAACATGGTGGGTACTCCGTTCCTTCTGGGACGGGATTTCCTGTCCGAGGAGGGAGAGGTTGGCAGAGATCGCGCCGTCATCATGACCCACAAGCTCTGGGAAGAGCGTTTCGGCAGCGACCGCGAAATCATCGGCAGGCCGATTCGCCTGAATGGTGAGCGTTACACCGTCGTTGGCGTGTTGGCGAAAGGCCAGCCCGACCGCCTCGAAGCGCAATTATTCGTGCCGCTGGCCTTCAAGCCTGAGCAGATCAACCACGAATTTCATTGGATTCTCGTGCTGGGCCGGCTGAAACCGGGAGTCACAATCCAGCAAGCCAATGCGGACATGGACTCCGTCACTCGCCACATCGGCGAAGTCTATCCAAAATCCAACAAGGGCTGGGGCGCCACCGTCGAACCCCTGCGGAATGACTTCATCAGCAAAGACACCATCAAGAACCTCTGGCTGCTGATGGGGGCGGTCGGCTTTATCCTGTTGATCGCGTGCGTGAACGTGGCCAATCTCCTGCTCGCGCGCGGCACAGCGCGCCAAAGAGAAATTGCCGTGCGCGCCGCCCTCGGCGCAACACGCTGGCAGCTCTTCGGCCAGTTTCTGACCGAAAGTGTTGCGTTGTCATTGATTGGCGGCGTCCTGGGCATAAGTCTCGCGTGGGGCTTGCTCAAAGTGATCGTCGCGATGATCCCGCCTAATTCGTTGCCTTCCGAAGCCGACTTTCGGTTGAACCTGCCGGTGCTTTTCTTCAGCCTCGGGGCTTCGATCGTCTGTGGCGCGCTCTTCGGCTGCGCTCCGGCGTGGCAAACCGCGCGGCTCAATTTGAGCGACACGTTGAAGGAATCGGGACGCTCTTCATCCAGCTCGGTGGGCCGTCATGGTCTGCGCCGTACCCTGGTCGTCGTCGAATTCGCCCTGGCTCTCACTCTCCTCGCTGGTGCAGGCCTCGTCATTCATAGTTTCTGGAAATTGACGCGCGTGGATCTCGGATTCCGGCAAGACCACATCCTCACTTTTTTTCTGCCCATCAAGAACGACCGGTTCGCCAACGCCAATCTGAACAACGCTTTTTACCACCAGCTCATCGATAAGATCGGCGCACTTCCCGGGATCACCGCCGTCTCCGCTTCCACCGGCATGCCCATCATTGGCACTTACTTCGGCATGCCCTTCAACCTCGCCGGGCAGGCCATTGACGATCCTTCGTCGCGGCCCGGCGCCGGTTTCAATATGGTGACTCCCGAATATTTCCGCACCTTTGGCATTCGCATGATTGCTGGCCGGACGTTTACGGAGCAAGACGCGGCAGGCGGCGTGCCGGTGGCCGTCGTGAATGAGACCTTCGCGAAAAAATATCTATCCAAAGTGGATCCTCTCACGCAGCGGGTGGTGGTCGAGCAGTTGATTCCGGGCGTCACCAAACTCGGTCCCCCGATCGAGTGGCAAATTGTCGGCGTCTACCATGACGTTCACAACGGCGGCGTCCGGCGCGAAGGCTTCCCGGAAATCGACGTGCCCTTCTGGCAATCTCCCTGGCCGCAAGCGGGTTTGGCGGTGCGCACCTTTGGCGATCCCGCCGGCATGACCAAGAGCATCAACGCGGTTGTCCACACCGTGGATCCCGAACTCCCCCTCGACGAGGTAAAAACGATGGACCAACTCGTCCATGAGTCGCTGGCCAGCGACCGATTTTCAACCGTGCTCTTCGCCAGTTTTGCCGGCTTCGCACTTCTGCTTGCGGCCATCGGCATTTATGGGGTGATGTCGTTCGCCGTCGCGCAGCGCACTCACGAGATCGGATTGCGCATCGCTCTCGGCGCAGGTCCGCAGCAGGTGCTTCGTCTGGTGCTTGGAGAAGGCATGTTGCTCGCGCTGATTGGTTTGGGGGTGGGCCTGGCCGGCACGTACTTTGTGGGCCGCTTGATGAAAACCGTCTTGTATCAAGTCAATGCCATCGATCCCGCGGCCATTGGCGCCGTCACCGCTGTGCTCTTGCTATCCGCGTTGCTCGCCTGCTACATCCCTGCGCGGCGCGCTACGCAAGTCGATCCCATGGTCGCCCTGCGCGACGAATAGACTTTGCCTGATCCAGAACTGAAGCCAACCATCTGTTTAATTTGCGCGAACCGCGAGTCGTCGGCTCCAGGCACGTACACACCTTATAGCTTATTTTCTGGCGTAGCTTCTCCCATTCGTCAGGGTCTTTGGCGCGAGTTTTCCTCATGGCGGATTCTTCTATTTTGGACGGAAACCGCTGGCCACATTGGGCGCAGTTTTGTGGATTAAGCACACCAGCCAGAGTCGATTTGCGGGGTGGACCGCCCGAGCGACTCGAACCGGCTTGCGGTTGTAACTCGTCAGCCCGTTCGATAAACTCGTATGACATCGCTGGTTGATTTTACCCTGCTTTTATCTTGCATTCGCACTTCCGCATATTTCGACACAGACACACACAAAAGTGCGACTCCAACTATCTTGGTTCGCGATGATGGCATAGTGGAAGTAACTGAGAGTCTACGGGCGCGGTCAACTCCTGGTAAGTCGTTATCGGAAGGTGACTTATTGCCTGCTAGTGGATGCGGTTGCAATTCCATAGGTCCGCTCGCGCGTGAGAAACCGGGCTAGAACTTGGTGACCTCGGAGAAGTAGAAATTGCGAACTTTCATGGCGGGGACGACCATTTCGAAGGCCTCTTCGCCGGTGGCGCGCACGGCGGGACCGAGCAATTCAACGTTCTTGAGCATCTCGATGATGGATTGATTGAAGCGAAAGTTGCGCACGGCTCCGGTAACCCTTCCATTTTCAACGAGAAAGAGACCATCGCGGGTCATTCCAGTCATCACTTTTTCGTAGGGGTCGACTTCGCGGATGTACCAGAGGCGGGTTACGAGAAGGCCGCGTTCAGTGGTGGCGACCATCCTGTCTATCGAGGAATCGCCGCCTCCGAAGACGAGATTCATGGGGGCCTCGCCGTATTCGTTGGGGAGAGCAAAACCGTGGCCGGTGGACTGCTTGTGGGCGGCCTTGGCGGCGGCGCGGGAATAGACAAGATTGCGGGGGATGCCGCGGTC
>WNFF01002155.1_pt1 | contig 28271 bp, 21 predicted proteins | sample 5400441 | NCBI WGS metagenome assembly WNFF01 (sample SAMN13153345, study PRJNA577476) | soil metagenome | isolation source: 120 cm saprolite under Douglas fir tree site 2 hole 3 replicate 1 | place: USA:California | collected 2015-04-18
CCAGCCCACCGTGAAATCAATAACATAGCTGCTGGCATCTCACCACCGTCCTGTCATAAATCCTGACCATGCTTCGATTCGTCGGGCTCTGCTTCGGAATGCTGGTCCGCTTCTTTCGCGGGCGGCGAAGTCTCCTTCTCGAGAATCTCGCTTTGCGTCAACAACTCGTCGTGCTGAAGCGTCAACATCCTCGCCCGAGTCTCGGCCTCTTCGATAAGCACTTCTGGGTAATCGCTCGGCGGGTCTGGTCGGCTTGGAAGCAGTCCCTCATCATCGTCACGCCCGAAACCGTGGTGCGTTGGCACAGGGGCGGATTCCGTTTGTACTGGAAGCTGATCTCCAAGGTCAGGAGGCCCGTCGGGAGACGACAGACGTCAATGGAAGTTCAGGGATTGATTTTCCGGATGGTTGTTGAGAACCCAACGTGGGGAGCGCCGCGGATCCACGGGGAACTCCGCATGCTCGGTATTGAACTTTCCGAGAGAACCATCTCCCGTTGGATGAGACGAGCGCCGAGAGATCCTGACCGGTCCAAGCGCTGGCTGGCCTTCCTTCGAAACCATCGGGAAGCGATTGCGGCGATGGATTTCTTTACCGTGCCAACGATTACGTTCGGCGTGCTCTACTGCTTCTTCGTCATCAGTCATGATCGGCGGCGCATCCTGCACGTTAACGTCACGAAGCATCCGACGAGCGGTTGGATCATCCAGCAGTTGCGGGAGGCGTTTCCATTTGAAGCCTCTCACAAATACCTGATCTTTGATCGCGATCAGAAGTTCGGGTTCGAGGTGATCGCAGCGGTGAAAGCCACAAGCATCATTCCCAAGCGAACTTCATTCCGGAGTCCATGGCAGAATGGCATCGCGGAGCGGTGGGTGGGAAGCTGTCGGCGTGATTTGCTCGACCATGTGATCGTGCTCGACGAACGGCACCTAAGCAGATTGTTGTCCGAATACGTCCGTTATTTCCACGAAGACCGAACTCACCTGGGGTTGGACAAAGAAACTCCGCTCGGTCGGGTCGTCACAATGAGTAATGCTCAACCCAAAATTGTTTCGCGACCCCGGCTGGGCGGCTTGCATCATCGCTACGATCTCGCTGCGTAAGACGGCTCGGGGCTTTTCGATTAGCGAGTGCCCACGCCGGAGATCCTTGTCCTATGGCACGCGTTGTGATCGCGATCTAGCTACTCCAGAGAACCAAGCCACAGAACCTGATTCGCGCTGAACAAAACAACACCATTTTGCTCCAAATCGTGTGTTGTCTTTGCTCATTTCATGTTTTGGCGAGGCACACACAAGCATTTACTTGACTTCTCTGACTTTTGAACAGAAACTCTTTGGCTAGTTGCTCCTAAGAGGGCACCTCCTCTTTCCCTTCTAGGTGTCCTTCAAGGTCCCGATTTACTAGAGACGGCCAAGATGCTGTTCGGCATCGGCACTGCGTCAACCGCGACGTGAGTAGCGACTCATCTTTCGGCCAGGAGTTCATCATGAATTTGCTTATCCGCTCCACCCTTGGGCTTTGTACTGCGACTCTGATTTGCGCGCTGATGGCGGCTCCCTCCGTAGAGGCGCAAGTTGCCGGTCAAAATGTCAACATGGTGTCGGGGTCGACGTGGCCTCGCGGGGACCCATTCCTAGAACGGCAAAACGAACCAAGCCTAGCTGTGTCTACTCGGAACCCACTGCACCTGCTTGCCGGCGCCAACGACTATCGCACCGTGGATTTGAACCTTATCGAAAGTGAGCCCGGAGAAGTCAACACATGTCCTCCAGGCACAGTATCGTGTCCGGGTACTGCTGAACCCTGGGTCGGACAGTACATTTCGATCGACGGAGGTGCGAGATGGCAGAGTACGCTATTGCCAGGGTATCGGCAGGATACTTCTATTCAGGGAATACAGTCGCCTTTGCACGGCTTCACCACCGCCTCCGATCCGGTAGTTAGGGCAGGAACTAACGGTCTCTTCTATTACGCTGGCATTGCCTTTAATCGCGGAACTAGCAATGGCGTGGTGTTTGTAGCCAGATTCATGGACCTAAACAACAAGGAAAACGGAAACGTCGCAGAGGACAGCTTCCCGATCCGATATATGAACACCGTTATTGTGGCCCACGGCAGCAACACCCAATTTCTTGACAAGCCGTGGATCGCTGTGGACATACCGCGGTCGGGGCAAAGCTGCAACCTTAGCATTCCGCAAGGCAACGGCCATGTGATGCAAACCATCCCCGCCGGCAACGTTTACCTTGCCTACGCGAACATAACAACTACAAATGGTGTGGTTACCAGCACAATCTATTTTAGCCGCTCAACTGACTGCGGAAATACTTGGAGCACACCGATAGCGCTAAGCTACGGCTATGCCCTCAGCCAGGGGACAACAATCCAAATTGATCCGCAGACCGGCATCGTCTACGTGACATGGCGAGCGTTCCACAGCGGCACCAAGCAACCGAATGACGCAATCGCCGTCGCCGTTTCCCTTGATGGAGGGCATAACTTTACACCGGGATTCCCAGTCGTGACTCTTCCGGCTTTTAATCCTAACACTCCCAATGCGCCCGCCTTTTTTGAGCAGGGCACAACTTCAACCTCATTTAGGTCAGCGGCGTACCCGGCCATGGCGGTCGCAGATAGCGGCATCCCGTGGCTACCTGGACCCGTTTATTTCGCTTGGTCGCAGCGCGGGGTCGGGCTTAGCGGAGCGGCACGAATCATGATGCTTGCCATCCCCGGCAATGGAATGATCACGCCGAACGGAATCATCCTGCCCACGCCCTTTCCTGTCGACAATCTACCGATTACCGATGATTCCGGGCAAACGTTTGGCCGAGGCCATCAATGGGGACCCTCGATGACCTTTATCGAAGGTAAGTTGATGCTAGTTTATTATGACCAACGGCTGGATCACACGGCTGGCTCTCTCCAACCAATATTGGACCCTTCAGGTACATTTGTTAACGATCCCCAAGGAAGGTTCTACCTAGAATCACGCGAGTTGAAAGGTGAACTCGCCCCGCCAACGGGCAAATTTGACGCGGTATTCAATACTTATATCGACGATGCCAATCCGCCTCTGGACCTTCGTCGACACACCATAGACGTAACCTTGGCGCAGTCCGACGGTGGCCTCGGGATTCCGACGTTCACCTATACGCGTGTCTCCCGGTATGACTTCGGTTTGCTTTTCGATGAGAAGGATACCAAGTTCCGCCAGCTCAAAGTAAACCCTCCCGGCCTGCCGATGTTCCAGAAGGGAACGGTTCCATTCATGGGGGACTATATCGATATCGTCGGACAGATGTTTGTGCCCAAGGCGAGCGGTGGGTGGGCTTTCAACAATCCCGGGGTTAACGCCAGTTCGCCAGTGCATTACGCCGCTTGGACAAGCAATCAGGACGTAATCCCGCCCATTGACGGCGATTGGACGAAATATTTTCCGATAACTTCTGGAAAAAGCGTCTTTGATGGCACTAATACGCCGGCCTGTCGGCCCGGCACCGGCTACGAAGGCGACCGCAACCAGAATGTTTATCAGAGCCGAATTACTCAGGGACTACTGGTTTCGTCGCCACAGAATTCCAAGCCTCTCAGTACGACAATCCAGCGCGCGTTCGTGGTGCTGGTACAGAATTTCACCAACTTTCAAAAGAATTTCCGGCTGACAATTGCAAACCAGCCGCCGGGGAGTTTCGCGATTGCCGGTCAGACGACCGCTGGCGGATATGCCTCCTTCCAGCAGGCGCTGCCGAATCAGCCCAAGTTGCCTAATCCCCTTCCGGCCCTTGTAAAAACGCAAGACGTGACTATTGCGGGCCATTCGGGAGCTGCTCGTACGCTGTTCGCTCTGTCGAGCAGTCCGACTGCCAGCATTATGGTCAATGTGAATGAGATCGATCAGAACGGAAACGTTCTCAGTGGCGGCCTTTCCGGTTTTATCCTCCTCAACGCCGATGGGACTGTTCCGACGTTGACGAATCCCGATAGTGCTCCAATCAATACGAACATCACAGGTGTGGAGGTCTACGCCCCTGGTATTACAGGTCCGGGAATCACCGGCTCGAATGTGAACGCAATGACTATCACTTCCCCCGGTATCACTGGTCCGGGAATCACAGGATCTACTTGCGCACCGGGAATTACCGGGCCGGGTATTACTGGTCCCGGTATCACCGGCACGGGCTGCGTCGCACCGGGAATCACGGGTCCAGGCATCACCGGCCCAGGAATCACTGGCCCTGGCATCACCGGTTCGACCGTCGTCAGCCCCGGGATTACCGGCCCAGGAATCACTGGCCCTGGCATCACTGGGTCGGCCGTTTCTGACGCGACGTATAGCGTCGGGAGTGGGGCTAACACCAATACGGGCCTCACGGTGAAGCTGACCGGGTGCGATATCTCTCCCTGCAAAGACACGCCGCTTCAGCTAATAGTTTCGCAGATCTACACGACCCCAAACACGGACGGACAATGCAACCTCATCTCCGTGCAGCAGGACATCACGCTATCCAATGTACTCCATCCCACCTTTACTCCCGTGTCTAACCCCGGCATAACCGGCACCGCCGCAAGCGATGCTGTATTTTCTTTGGCGCCTGGAGACACTGCGTTGATTACCCTGCGCGGCCATACTGATATTGCGACGATGCAGAGGATTGTGACGCAGACTACTCCGGTAATTGTGGCGCCCGTTGATACCAGCAGCTTTGCCACTTCGCCGACCTTTTTTGCGCCCCTGTTTATCACCACTGCCACGCTGCCAGACGGAGTGGTCGGGAAATTCTACGGCGCTTCTATGGACGCAATTGGGGGAACAACTCCTTACCAATCATGGAGTCTCAGCGAAGTCGGGGGCACCCTCCCTCCCAGCTTGAACTTGACGCTCGACTCGGAAACTGGCAGGGGGCTTATCTCTGGATTCCCGACTAGCGCTGGAACATTCATATTTACTGTGCAGGTCACCGACGCGGCCAATCCCACGCGTAACACGGCGACAAAGCAATTTAGCATTCGCGTCGCCGCGCCGCTAGCGATAACAACCGCGAGTTTATCGCCTGGGGTACAAAACATAAATTACAATACAAAATTGTTGTCAACCGGCGGAACGGCGCCCACGAACTGGAACGTCGTTGGCTTGCCAGCAGGACTGAATTTCACGAGCGACGGCACTATCAATGGAGCAGCGGCGGTTCCCGGAATTTTCAATCTCCAAGTGACGGTGACCGACTCGGCATCGCCGGCTCAGACCACGGCCATTCCGCTGACACTCACAATTTTCTCCAACACCGGAAACATTGCCTTTGTCCAGCACCCGACAGGAAGCATTCCCGGCCAAGTGATCTCGCCGGCAGTCACAGTCAAAGTCACGGACGCCGCAGGGGCAATCCTTCCGGGAGTTGCGGTGACAGTTGCGTTGGGGAATAACCCGAGCGGCGGAATTTTGTCCGGCACGACGACCAAGCTCAGCGGCGAGGGGGGAGTGGCGACGTTCTCAGATCTCAGAGTCGATAAACCGGGCACCGGCTACACATTGATTGCTTCGGCGCCGGGGGCAGGTGGAACATCCTCGAACTCATTTTCTGTCGCTGTCCCGGTCTTCTTCGGGCAAGTCGTTGACCCTGTCGGGGACGCGGGCGGCGGTACAAACCCGGATCTTGTTTTCGCAAGCATAACGACGTTCAGCGACAACACGGCTAAGCTCAGCGTGCGCTTTGCGGCGGGCACGTTCAGCTCTTCGACTACGCAGGCCGAATTTTCACTGGACACAGACCAGAACGTGGCGACGGGCCGGCCGGGAATCGATGGGGGTTGCTCCGCACCGGATAGCGGTCTGATCGGCACAGATTACGTGATCACGTTGGGCTCCGGGTTTGCGAACAACACAGGCTCCATTTTCAAGGTCACTAGCCATGATTGCAGTGCTTTAACACTTGTTGGAACGGCACCAGTGGCCATTTTCAATGACGGCATGAACATTACCGTCCCCTTATCCATGCTGACCAATACTGCGGGCCCCGGCGTCTCCGGCCCAGCTACTACTGGTCCGTGGAAGTTTAAGGTAAGTACGTACTTCAAACTCGACGGCCCTGGCTTCTAGGCGATAACAGACAGGATGCCGGACACCGGGGTTGTCCCAGGCTCGACGGCTTCCGCTCCGCTTCCTGTGACACCCGCACCGTCGGGCATGTTGGCATGGTGGCCTGCTGACGGTTACCCAACCGAAATCCAGGTAGGCCATGGAATGCTCATAAGCAACGGTGTTAGTTATGTACCCAGTGAGGTTGGGCAGTCTTTTGCATTCGATGGCTTGGCTGGGTTCATCACTATCACGGACGATGGTGATTTGCGGCCGGCGGCCGTTACCGTCGATTTTTGGTTCAAATCAAATGTAACTCTGCCGGATCCGAATCATCCTGAGATTCCATTCGTTTTCAAGCTCAATCCGGGCGATGACGCAAACGCTGCATCTAAGGGCTATGACTTTTTCTATCAGTTTGGCGCCATAGGATTTGGGCTACCATCGACCCCGAACGGCACTCGCAGCATCGTGTATAGTTCGGATGGCAGCACCGGTATAATGACTGGAACTTGGCACCATGTAGCGGGCACGTATGATCAAACTACTGGTCAAAAACTCTATTTGGATGGAGTGTTAGTGGGTTCCCGCCTTCCGTTTGGGCCGATCCAATATCAACCTGCGGCGCTCCAGTTCGGGACTGTCTTCAATACGGCAAACTTCACCCCCGGTGTTAACAGTCAAAATCGCACCTACTTTTTCAATGGCCAACTCGATGAAATCGAGATTCACAATCGAGTTCTTTCGGCGTCGGAGATTCAAGCTATCTTCAATGCCGGCTCTGCAGGGAAGGCAAAACCTTAGGAGAGAGAAGAGCTGGAGAGTTCTGAGCAGAACTGCTGCTTCAGTGCGACCCGAGCCGGCGGCGAGCGTCGGTGACCAACGCGTCGTGGTCGGCTTTGTCTTTCGAAGACAAGAAATTCTTGTACGAATCGAAGGCGGCGGGACTCTTCAATCCTTCCTGGGCGCGGCCGAGATAATAATAAACTGGCGGAAACAGATGGTAGGTTGGCGACTCGTCGAGAAAGAGCGCGGTCGCCTCGCCGCGGCGTTTCAGGCAAACCTCTAACTCAGAGTATGCTTGGGCGAATGCACCAGCTTCGACGTAGGCACGGGCCGAGTCGAATCGGGCCATCCAGGTATCTGCTGTTTTTCGGGAGTCCAGGAATAGCTTCAACGCTTCCTGTGTCCTTCCGTGCTTGAGTTCTAACTCGCCTTCGATCAGCTTGGCGTAAGCTTGGGGATCGGGCTCTAACTGACTCCCGAGCTGACGGGCAATGGCCCGGGCTTTCTGATCCTGGCCCGCGCCGAGGTAGGCGCGCGCCGCCCAGAACATCACTTCGGTTTCCTTACTCTGAGCTAGTGCGCCTTGCGCGTCGCGCACCGCCTGTGCTGGATTGCCCATCAGCAGTCGGGCTTCAGCCAACATGGCGAGCTTACGGGCGGCTCCATCGGCATTTTTGTTTGCTGAATCATCTGCAACACCTTTCTCCAGAATCTTAACGGCGTCGGAAGCTCGCCCTTCATACAGCGCGATGTCGGCTAAACCGATCGAGGCAACCGAAGCTCCCCCCGGACCAAGCTTCCCCAAACGACCGTAGGTGTCCGCCGCGTCTTTTGGAAGCCCTAACGCCAATTGCGGCAACGCCGTCCCAATATAACCGTATTCCAGTGAGGGATATTTTTCCAAAACCTGCCGCTGGTCGTGGATGGCAGCATCGAAATCACCTGCGTACATCGCATAAAGGCCGACGTTACTCCACTGAACAGCGTTTCCCGAACGCATTTCGGCAGCACGCTGCCCCTCCTCCAGCGCGCGAGGCATATCGCGGCGGTAAAAGTACGCCAGAGCCAGATTCGCAATGCCGGCGTTATCCGCTGGATATGACTTCACAAGCTGCAATTGCTCTTCGATGGCCTTATCCGGGTCACGGATCATAAGGTAATAAGCGCCTCGTGTGCGGTATTTTTCGCGCTCACTCATCCGGTCGATTTTCGCAAGGGCGAGCTGATAATATTTCTGGGCTTGCTGCAGTTGCCCCATGTTGTGGTAAGCCGCCCCCAGGATGGCATACGCGCGACCCAGGTCGGGATCGAGCTGAAGGGCTTTGAGGCACTGTTGGATAGTTTCATTCCACTTACCTGCAAGCTGCGCGGTCTGGCACAAAGCATATTCGTGCGCGGCTTCCAGTGAGCCTGTGCTGAAAGTTTCCGCCGCCGACAGCTGCACCGATTCCGGTGTCGTATCACCTAGAGCCTTACGGACGCCAGCCGCCAGCTTGCCCACGTAAGCCAAGATATCCTTCTTATCAGCTTTGGCCGTGTCGTTTGCGATGCTTTTCCCTGTCACAGCATCCAAAGCCCTAACAGAAACTCGATAGATGTTGCCTTCACGTGTTACCGAGCCGTCCACTACGACGCTCACGCCTTCTCGCATAGCCACTAGACGACCCAACCGATCATCCAGCACGGGAGCTCCGGGCTGCAGTTGGGCAGCGACTTTGCGTGCTTGCCCCCGATTATAAAGACTGATAAACGGCGCTCCCTCAAGCGCGACTCCGAGCATCGGCTCGAGGGTCCCGTCGAAGACGGAGTCGCCCGTCTTGTTTTCAAAATCTGCAATCAACAATGTGACGGGAGCATGAGGAGCCGCCGGATGCGTTCCGAGTTTCCCGCGCAGGAAATATCCAGATGTCACTAAGACGAGAGCAAGCCCCGCTCCCACCCATTTCGCGTAAGGGGGCAAACCAGCCTGCTGCCGGATGATGACGCGCGTCCCGGCCGACGGTCCTTGCCACAATTCAATCTGCTGCAGCAGTTCCGTTGCACTGGCAAACCGCTTTTGGGGATCGATTTCGAGACATTTCCGAACGATGTCACAAAGAGCCTGCGGAATCGTCTGGTCGAGTTCGCCGAGAGGCCGAGCCGGTTCACTGGTGCGCTTCCACAGCCTTCCCATGGTGGTGTCGGATTCGAAGGGGATCCGGCCACTGAGGATTTCGTAAAAGATGATGCCCACGGTGAAGAGATCCGAGCGCGCATCGATGGGAAGCCCCTTGGCTTGTTCGGGTGACATGTAGTCGGGCGTGCCGATTAAGGCGCCGGTTTGCGTCATGCCCGAAGCGAGCATGGAGCGAGCGATGCCGAAGTCCATCACGTAAACTCTGCCGGTCTTGTCCAACATAATGTTCTGCGGCTTGAGGTCCCGGTGAATCACGCCTTCAGAGTGTGCAGCTTCAAGCGCGCGGCAGACCTGGGCAATGATGGCCGCCGCTTCCGCTGGTTCAATTTTCATCTTGCGGCGAAGAACCCTTTGTAAATCTTCGCCTTCGATGTATTCCATCGTGATGAACTTGATCCCATCGGCTTGGCCCAGATCAAAAATGCGGATGACGTTTTTGTGGGTAATCTGACGGGCCAGGATCAGTTCTTGTTTGAAGCGCTTGAGAATTTCAGGATTGGCCGCCATCTCGCCACGAATCACTTTCAGGGCGACTTGGCGTTCCAGTTCACGATCGTGGGCCTGGTACACCGCTCCCATGCCACCCTGTCCAATTAAACAGATGATTTCGTAGCGTGCGCCGAGAACAGTGCCAGGACTAAGCTGAGAGAGCGCGTCTGCTGAGATTACGACGTCTCCGGCGTGCTCAGACCAGCCTTGCACGGTGGTGACCAGGGTCTGCTCACTGAGTGGCAGAGGAGTCGCACACTTTTCGCACTGGGTCGAAGTTTCCGGATTTGCATAACTACATTGTGGGCAAACCATTACTTCCGCGCCTCTGCTGCGTGACCGCGTCAATTATCTAGCCTTTGGTCGGAAAAGCAAGCATGCCGGTAAGTGTTTGCTGGCAGCTGGCGCCCCAACCCCGCAGTTCGCAGAATTTATACCTCGCTGCCGACTGTGCCCAAAACGTGCCGAGATTCCTGCCGCGAGTGACACGGGGAACAACGGCGGGCCGTTGATTCGGAACAACTTGTTGCTTGCAATACGGCCCGGAGAATCCGGCTTACAGGCTCGTCCGCTTATTTCTATAACTTGCTGGCTGTTGTTCGGGTATAGTTTCAGTCCATTAATTGAACTTTCCCTTGATCCTCTCACGTTTGACGGAGGCGCTATGCGAATCCTGAGGAGACTTCTTGCGATCATCTCCTGGGCGCAGGGCAACTCCGGAGGCAGGAGACAGTAATGCGATTGGCTTTGAAAATAAGTCTGGGAGTTGCGCTCGCGGGTTCACTGACACTCATCGCGCTCGCACAGAAGCGTCTTACTCCTGCCGAAGCCAAAGAACACTTCGGGGAGACCGCAACTGTCTGCGGCGATGTGGTTAGCACGAGATATGTAGCTTCGACAAAGGGACAGCCAACCTTCCTGAATCTCGACAAGCCGTATCCGAATCAGATTTTCACCATTGTGATCTGGGGAAACAACCGGAGCAAGTTCGGTACGCCTGAAGACGACTACAAAGGGAAGCGAATTTGCGTCAGTGGTAAGATCACGGCGTATGCAGGGCTACCGGAAATTGTTGTGGACGATCCGAAGCAGATACGAACCGAAGCAGGGAAGTAGTTGCACACTCGGTTGCATACCTGCTGCCGAGTGTGCCCCAGTTTTGTGCCCACCACCAAACCCTACCAAGTACTACCGAGTGTTGGTCACGCTAACCTAAGTGCACGTAATCGTTGCGCTTGTAGCAATCCGTAGCATTTCATCGCTCACGGTGTAAGTTGTTGATTCTTCGCCGCGCTTTCGTCGACTGTCAACGAAGTAGTCGCATCGATCACGGGAGCCTTGTCTTTCGGTTATGGCCACAGTTGTTACTCCCGTTCGTGTGGAAGCTCAGCTTGGGAGCCGGAACTGGGAACGCGTTTCGCCTCTTGGAGCTGGGCTTGGGCCTTCTCGACCGTGCGTTGCGCATAGTCCTCGGGGTTGTGCTTGTCGTGTGCACGGAAAGCGGCGATCTGTCGAATGACTTCCTCGGCGAGGATGCCTTTGGCCAGCGACCGCTTGGCATACGCCCAATCGTGTTCGGATTGCGACAGCGGGTGACGCGCGGAGGAACCCTGACGAGCGCCTGCGGTCCGCAACGGGCGCTGATCCAGTTCGGCGGGGTCCGTTCCTAGGCGAAAGTCGTGCACGGTATACCTTCGTTCCGACTGTATTTCCGCAGTCACAATGAACTCTGCGTCGTACTTCCGATTCACAAAGCCCGGCAGGCGGAGAACGCGGGTTGAATCCGTAGCAGCAGGATCTCCGCCGAACTTGCGTGCGGTCGCTCGCAGTACGGCTTCGGCCTGTTCTTGAGCGAATCCTTCAACTCTCCACACTAGTTGGAGTTTGCTCGGTGATGTCTCCAGGACGACATTCGGCTGCGGAACGAGATTCGATTGCTCGATCGCGGCAAGCGAGCGTTGCGCTTCATGGTCAAGGTCTACATAGAGATGCCGGATCGTTTGGATATCCTCTTTGGTCCGCGCCCGTGCTTCAGGCTTCACGGGATTCATGCCGACGTAGATGTCCGCCATCTGCTTCTGGTTCTTGAAGCGAAGCCAGTTTTGAAACGCGTCCTCGGTGATTTTCCCGGCGGTAGTGATCCGCTGCGTGGTTTTGCTACGCTCGCGGTTGCGGATGAGGATGGCCAGCCGGTCCGACGGTTCGAAGAGCCAGCGAACGTATTGCACCGGAGTGACAGACGGTTTCGAGTTATTTTTGATTTCGGTCATGGCCACAAGACCTAAGCTTTCTGATACATGGAGCAGTAGTCGAACAGGTCCGCGTCTGGGTTGTAGCCCTTGATTTCGATGACTTCGGAAATGAGCCTGCGGCCTGGACGGCGTTCGATTTGTACGACGACATTGAGCGAATCGGCGATGTTGCTCTTGATGGCGCGATAGGGGAGCTCGACGCCGCTTTGCAAAACACAGCTCGTAAAGCGAGAAAGTCCCTGCCGCGCGGAATTCGCATGAATGGTCGAAATCGTACCGGCGTGGCCGGTGTTGAGAAGCTGCAGGAGGTCGAATGCTTCACCCCCGCGAACCTCGCCGAGCAGGATGCGGTCCGGGCGGTGGCGGAGAGCGGCCTTTAACAGATCACGAATGCCAACAGCGGGAACTCCGTTTTGCGCGGGGCGCGCTTCGAGGCGCACAAGGTTCAAATGACTGATCTCTGAATCTCGGCAGTGTCTTCGATCAGCAGGAGGCGTTCGTCTTCGGGTATGAGCTGAGCCAGGGAGTTCAGGAGACTTGTCTTCCCAGCCCCCGTTCCGCCAGCCACGAGAACGTTCTTGCGGGTGAGCACATAGTCCTCGAGCCGGTTCGCCAGGGCGCGGTCGAGTGTCCCTGTGGCGATCAAGTCATCGATTTCAAAATGGCGTTTGTTGAATTTGCGAATGGTCAGGGTGACACCGCGCAGACTGCATGGCGGGATCACCGCCGCGACCCGGCTTCCGTCCGGCAGGCGCGAATCGAGGATGGGCTTCGCCTCCGAAATGTCGTCGCCGAGGCGGCGGGCAATGTTCTTGACCGCGACCAGGAGGGCTCGTTCGCCGAGCGCCACTCCTCTCACAGGCTCAAGGAATCCCTGCTTCTCGATAAACACACAGTCGGCGCCATTGACCATGACTTCGCTGATGGAGTCATCGAGCAGCAGATGTTCAATCGGTTTTAGAAAGGGCATAATGGTTTCGAAGCCGTTCATTAGAGCAGGCCCTCCTCGAGTTGCTGGAAATACGATTTGTTTGGGTCGTTATAGTAGGGCTTCAAATAGCAAAAGGTAGGCGGCATAGGATTGAGGCCGTCGTAGGCGAGGACGACGGCCTGCGAGTTCTTCAATTCCGTGAAAGTCTTGGTGTCGAACCGGAAGTCGGATTGCGGGTAGTAGCTCTTGGATGCCGTGATGTTCGCCCGATGTGAAATCGCATTGCCGGTCAGGAGGCTGATGCTGGCATCGTGCCCGCTCTCGGAAAGGTTGTAGCTCACCTTGAGCCGATCTTCCTTCCCGCAGAGTTCGCTCGCGGTGCGTGCGGAGAAATCGTCCGATAGCGTGAGAAAGATCTTTGTGCGGAAGGTCTGGAGAAGCGTCCGCCAGGAGTCGCCGGGGAGGGTCGATTTGAGCGAGCTGATGCTTTGGGTGGCTACGATTGGGATGCACTTCGGCTGCCGCGAGAGACTAAAGAACTTCTCATCCCCGATTGGCTCATTTTCACCAACGGTGGCAAAGTGTTGGTATTCGTCACAAAGAAAGAAGACTTGTCGGAAGTAGCGGTCAGGGTGAACTTCGATGAGAGGGATTCGATTGAGAACGGCTCGCTGAAAGTCGAGCTTCATCATCACTCCCAGGGCTTTCGCAAGACCGGGATTTACGGCGATCGGGAAATTCAATGCACAGACTGCACCCGCCTCGACGAGCCAACTGAAGGAGGGGAGGGGCTTGCCAAAGCGGTAATCGGCATTGGCCTTTTCGTCATAGCACTCTGCCGGCGGACAGAAGGCCCGTTTGACGGCCGGATTGTCATCAAACAGGGACAGGAACACGGAGATGCCTTCGACAATGGAGGTGCGGAGCTTAGGCTCGATCCTCCGCCAGTCGTTGTAGAACCAGCGCTTGACGGCATCGAGCTGGTCGCGTTTCTCGCTGCTCCCCTGGTCGAGAGCGTTTTCACTCAGGCATTCAAATTCGACATCGCTGATTTCGAGGATACGGTGCAAGCCCGCCGTTTCTTTGGCGCGGTACATTTGCGTTTCTTCGTCGTAGGCAAAGTCAAAGACTTTGAGCTCCTTGACGCCAGCGAGGTAGTCAGGCGGTGTGACAAGGAGAGAGTAGGATTCTTCGAGGCGGCGTTCCGCGTCGTGAATCTTGCACTCCAAGACATCGGGAGCAATCGCACACTCATAGACGTCGAACAGCGTCACGTAGTCGTAAGCAACCTTGTGGAGAAGAATGATGAACTTCACAAGGTTCGTGTACGCCTGCTGCCAGAAGGGTTCCTTCCCCTTGCCGAATAGGTTGTTCAGGAGCGATGCAATGCTGTATGCCAGAGCATACGCGTCGAGGTCGTTGTGTAAAGGGTTGTAGCGATACTCAGTGTGGAGGCTGATTTCGACATAGTCCTCTTCTCGCCCGTATCGCTTGAGAATATCGCGAACCTTGTGACAGAAGTCTCCTTTGACCTCGAGGACCAGGCCGCCGATCCGTTTATCGAGTTCGGCTGCTCGGTACGCGAGAATCTGTTCCGCAAATGGATAGACGCAGCAACTCGTCTTGCCGGACCCTACCGCACCGAAGATGGCAATGCCGGTGAAGAGCCCGCGCTCGGGGATCGAGAGCCATGCTGGATGTTCGGAAGGCCCGGGGATCCGGCCTTTGTGAATCTCACCGATGACCAAGGAGAGATTATCGCGGTCCCGGGGCACGGAATACGCAGGCAAACGGCCTGGCCGCACCCGCGAGGGAATCTTGATCGCAACGATGTAGAGTCCGGAGAGCAGCATGGAGTAGAGGATGTAGGGCGTCGTGTACAGGAAAAGGACATAGCAGAGCTTCGCTCCAAGAAATACGGGTCGCGCCCGTAAGAACAGAAGTTCCAGGAAAAGGTTGTCTTCGGGAAAAGGGAAGTGGAAATAGAGAACCAATCCGGTGCCCGCCGCGAGCAGGCACGCTATGAGATTTTTCGAGTTGAGGACACGCCGCATCATGTGGCTTTTCCTGAAGTCGTTTGAGACTTCTTGGCATTGGCATTCGATCCGTCCTGCGACGCTTTCCATTTCCGGTATTCTGGATCGCGCGCCAGCGTCCTGCGCAGTGCGAAGTTCGCGACATAGTCGGGCAAGCAGTCGACGAACCGGCAGTACTCGTCGAGCAGCTCGCTCACAGGTTTTTCGAGTTGCAGCATGCGGCTTACGTTCTCGGGTGGTTTCTTGATAAAGGCCATGCTTATCTCCTTTTCTCTTTCTTTTCCGAAACTTCCTTCCGCAGCTCAAACCTGGCGCGAATTGCTGTGCCATGAGGCGGGAGGATGAAGTGTTCTTCCCTTGTCTCCGCTCGGTTGCCGAGCCTTGGCTGTTCTTCTCGAGACGAGACACGTGCGAAATTCAATCTTCACGTCCGAATACTTCTGGGCAAGCGTTCTCCGTAGGGCGTCGCCATCGAGTTCTCCCGAACTCCACGATGCATAGAGCGTTTCTAGTTCCTCGGACGCAAAGCGTTCCTTGGCGCTCTGGAGTGATTCCACGTCTTGAGTGGAAAACTGGCCGTACTGCTTCAGCTCCCAGACCCGCCTCCGCTCGAAATACGAGCTGATCTCTTGCACGAGATCTTTTCTCGCGCGGCCGCGCACGAGGGATCCGAAGCACTGATCGGCCTTGACGAAGTTCGCAGCTGAATCCGCGATGTACAGGAACCCGAAATCCCCCAGGCAAGAAAACAGCCCCGCGTAGTTCTGGAGATGATGGGCAAAGCCCGCAAGACTGGCCCGCCCCGGATCGACGTAGGAGAGCGAGACCACAGGCGAGCTGAGCCCCGCGGACCGGTCGAGGAACAGCGGAAACTTATCCACGAAATAGCGCAGCGCCGGCGGAGCGCCCGAAGCCGCCTCGTATCGCTTAGCGGGCAGAACCTGCTTAGGGATGCCGCGCTGGCCGCAGAAATAGGCGAGCTTGCCGGTTTCTGATTCGAAGTATTCGTGCTCCGGATTCTGAAGGATGAAATCGAGGAGCAGGAGCCTCGTGCGGATGTACTCGGTCGAATGACGCTGGTGATTGCGTAAGTCGGTCTTTTCGATCCGGCGGTACAGCGTCTTCGAAAACACGTGATAGACGCCGCCCATGTCCTGATACTCGCGCCAGGTCACGTGTCCGCGGCTTTCGAGCTTGTCGGTGAAGTGCTGCACGCGCTTGCCCCAGGCGAGGCCGTTCGAGGCGACATACTGGCGCGGCTGGAAATAGCCGGAATGGGTGGCCACGATGTAGAGAAAGTGGGCTTCCTCGGGCGTATAGCCAAGTTCCTGAATCGCCGCCAAATCCTGCTCACGGATGTTCATAAAGAAAGGATCTCCGCGGTAAGTTCCTGCCGGTCGAGGACGCGGCGAAGCCTGTCACCCTCGCCGCGCGGGGTATACAGGGAAAAGCCCGCGCGGGCCTTTTCCGCAACGCTTCGCCCGCGGTAGTGCTCGGTAACGAGTTCCAGATTCACATGGCCAAGGTCGCCGTCGCGCGTTTCATATTCGATCTGGAGGTCGGGGATGGGAATCTTGCTGCGCACAACCTGAAGGCCATGCCGCGCCGCAATCTCAGGCCGCGCTTGGGTGCCGAGCCTTGCGAGATCGCGGTTGATCTTGCTCTTGATCTCGAAATCCAAAACAACGCGGCGCACGCGGCTGCCTTCCTGCTCGATCCGCCCCGCTTCTTTCTGGTACAGCCGGTAGAGATCCGCGTCGTGGTTTGCTTCACGTGGTTTCACGAAGCCGGAATAAGTGGCCTGATCCGGGGGAACAAATTGATTCGCTCGAAGGAGACGATGCCCGCGCTTGGTCAAAGTCAGCAGTTCCCGCGGCGAGGCTTCAGGCCCCTCGAAGCTGCCCCTGAGAATGAGGCCTTGACGAACAAGATTCTCCAGGTTGTTTTCGAGTGTCTTGCTCTGTCCGCCATAGAGATATTTTCCTAAGTCGTTTTCCGCGATGACTCGAAACTTGCCGAGCTCGGCCATCGATCGTACTTCGGATGGGCCGATGCGGAAGCCGCGCCCCTGGTCGTACAACACGCCTCGCGTCGAACGAGGATGCTCCTCAGGCAGTTCTCGTTCGGCACCTGATTTCTCGGGGGCACGGGCATCAGACGATTGGTTTTCAATGCGCTGGTGTTCCGGGAGCCTACGTTCCGAGTCCCGGGCGACTTCGGCGCGAGCCTCGATGACGTCCAGAGAATCTCTGAGCTCCCGAGAGGGGTCGTGGCGGGACATTAGCGAAGCTCCTCTTCCGGTAGGGGGGAGGGCAGGGGAGCATGGCCAGCGATGACTTGAGTGTCGACGTGGGAGAGCTTCCGCCCGGTGTCTTTCAGAAAGAATTTTCGCTGGATGGCATAGACGGCAGCAAACATATTCACAAACAGGACAGCGAGCCACAGGAGAAGAGCCGTGCCGTGCCGTTGAAACAGGACATGCCGGTAGGGAATGAGGAACTTCAGCTCACCGAGCAGCCAAAATCCCAGTGCCAGCAGCAGAGCGATGGTTACGATGAGAGCATTGGCAATCATACGGTTTTTCCGAAGTCGACGAAGCAGGGGTTCCCAGGTGCTCCCGAGGAAGAGATTTTGATCGGGGAGCGGGCGCAAAGCCGTAAAGCACCGGAGGCCCTCCAGAAGTGCGCCAGGGTTATCGAGGAAGGACACCGATGAGGTGGGCTGTAGCGTGGGTTGGAGCGAAGGTCTGGCGGGAAGGAAAGATGTGGCGCGCCGAGGTTGGGCCGAGGATGCGAGGCGACCTCTTCGGATATTGACGGGAAAAGGATCTTCATTTGAACGCCTGGTCTTCGCGGAAGTAGCTGATCGTCAGGCCCAGCGGGTTGATGGGAATCAACTCGTTCGGTACGCGGCTCTGGAACACAAAAACGAGATTGGCGGTGTATAGGTCTCGCTTGAGCTCGCTGTGGTCGGCAGGGGAATAGTAGACCAAGTAGAAATCGACGCGGGCGCGGTAGGGAGGAGTACGGAGTTCTTCCAAGGACACTTTCTTGACGTCAACATCGATCTCGGGCGCGGAGGTGTTGGTGAGGAATTTCCGGACGGTGTCGTCTTTGTGATACGCATCCAAAATTCCGTTGGCGAGCTTGCCGTCGAGGAAGTACAGCGATTTCGCAAAATCGTCCTGGATCGTGTAGCGGTTCCTGCGGTAGTAGAGCTTGGTGAACTGCGAGAGGAAATACTTGGCTTCGGCGTCCTGCGGCTTGTATTCGAAGTTGTGGTAGTTGATGGCCTCCGCGCGCCCGAGGTCGTCGATGCGGATGACCAGAGGCCGGAAGTTCTCAAACGTTCGGATGGTCCGGAGGTCCACTAAGGCCAGGGCCACTGCGATGAACGAGACGAGGACCAGGGCGATCTTCAGATAGGTGTTGGTCACCATTGGGTCACCATATGATTCAAGGTACAAACGCTTCGCATTATGGAAGGCGGCGTCGCGGTCCATCAGAACTCCTTCGTAAAGACAGCTGCCGCCGGTGCTTCGAGAATTCCGGCGGACGATCCCCCCGCGGTGCCACTGAAGATGTGGTTGGTGAGTGCGGGAACTTTCAGTAGGACGTATATGGAAGAGACGAAGGTAATCAAGAGCACGGGAAACCAGCCGATCAGCTGCAGAGCGGAGATCGTGCCTGCCGGTTGCAGCTGGAGCACTCCCAGGATCAGATTTCCAATGATGTAGACGACTGCGGCGGCGATAACTTCGTAGAAGGCATACTGAAGGAAGCAACGCAGCCAGCCCCAGAACAGCCATTCGAGCTTGGGCACGATGAAAAACGGCACGAACACCGGACCGACGAGAACGCAGACGGCGGTAGCAACAAAGCCGTAGGCGATTACAACAATGGAAGCTGCCTGTGCCGTAGCAAGAAGAAGAATGACGACCACATAGATGAGGGTGCCAAGAAAGTCGGCCACGCCCGGTGCGTCGATCCGCGCCTGGAAGTCACTGATGCGATCGACGATGGTCTGCAATTCGGCTTGGTTGATGCGGTTGGCAAGGAACTGCGCTTCATCGGTGATGAGGCCATGGAAGCTGGTGCCGATGCCGGGGATGGGGTTGCTGTAGTAATTCACCATGGCGAAGCCAAACGCAATCGTGAGCAGGACGCTCGCGAAGTCGTCAAAGTGGAACGCGTGCTTGCCCCCGGCCGCGGCCAGCGCGGACTTGACGCCGTACCAGGCAATGAGGATTGTGGCGAACATGCGGAACAGGTTCTGGCCCATGGCGTCGAAGAAGCCGAGGTTCTGTGCCAGAAGGTTGTCAATCGCCTGATACATAAACTGCATGAAATCGGTTTGCATGGGCTCAGCTCCCTCGAAGCTGGATTGGGCGGATGAATTACGGCATTCGGAAGTTCTGCAACGAGTTGGTCAATGTGCCGGTGAACCGCGCCATGTTTCCAGTAAGGCTGGCACGGCGGCTGATGTCCGCGTTAATGGCATTGGTGGTGGCTTCGCGCTGCTGCTTGGCCACGATGGTCTGTTGCTCGAGCAGCGCAGCGAGAAGTTTGTTGGAATCCTGAATCGAACGCAGGGTCAATACGTTCGCCGCATTGATCTTGTTAAGGACCTGCACTTCGCTGTTTAGCGCGGAGTCCCCGGACATCGAGTCTTGTTCTAGGTTGTTGATCTGCGTCTGGAGCGTCTGCGCGTTGCCCCGGATCGAACCGATGGTCAAAAGCGCGTTGGTGTTTGCGCCGTCGGCAAGTTCGACCGAGGCGTACTGGGATTTGACTCGGGCAAGCTCGTCGCTGTTCATGCCGGAGAGCGCGGCCGGGTCGTAAGCCTGGAGTTGGGTAGTGGATCGCTGATAACCGGCGGCAACGGCTTGCGGCTGCCCCGAATTCGCTCCGGTGATCCAGTCGGAGGTGTTCCCGTAACTGTTGAGGGCGGTCACATTCCGCCATTGCGAGAACTGGGCGCGATAGCGCGCCGGCATGTTGTGAAGGTTTCGGGACATCTGTAAGGCGAGGTTGTAGGCCGAAACGACTTGCGTGTAAGTCTTTTGCAATTGGACGAGATGCTGCTGCAACTGGAAGTAGCGCAGCAGGGCGTTGTGATAATTCGTTGGGTCATAGACCACCCCGCCGAATTGGGCTGAAGCGGTGCCAACGCACAGACCCAGCACGAGCAAACAAATCAGAATCTTCTTTCGCATATACTTTTCTCTTTCCGCCCTCAGAGATCCGAAGGCATGGTGTGATTCGCGTAGTCGGGCAGCGCGAGGTCGCTCGACAGATAAACCTTGATCCGGTGCCCCTCGCGGATGGTGATGGTCGGAGGAATGTTGAGAAAGCGATCGAGAATCTGTGCTGAGGATTGCGCGGTGCTTTGCGCGAATCCCTGGCGCAGGAGATCTCCCCCGGACGCCGTCAAGGCGCCGGAGGTTCCGCCTTCCGCCACGGCACCGATGGCTCCGATGGCAAGCGAGGTGCCGAAGATGCGGAGATAGTGGTTGTTGACCTGATCCCGAAGGCCAGCGTCACCAATCTGGTTGAGTCCCTGGAAATGGTCGAGACTCACGGAATAGCCGTTCGGCATGAGCAGGCGATGAAAAGAAACGGCTAGGCGATTTTGCCCGAAGTTCTCCACCTTCCTGGTTTCGCCGAGGAGTTTCGCGCCTGCGGGAATCAGAAGACGCTGGCGGTCATGGGAATAGACGTTGTTGGTCAGCAGGCACTCGACGGGTCCGGCCATCTGGCCTTCGAGGCGGTTGATGAGTACCGTCTCGAGTACGGTTCCTTCAAATAGAACGTAGGTCTTCCCCGCCGCCGTGGCCGGTGCACCGGCCGGCGAGGGGGAGGGGATTTTGGGTTCTTCCTTTCGATCGCTTTCCGCGGCGGAAACCCTGGGCGCGGGATTGGTTGCAGCCACTGGCGCCAGAGCTGGCGGCTGGAGCGGCCTGAGAAGCTCGGCGAGCTGCGCAGCGCCCGGATCCGGCACAGGAGCGGACGGCACGGACTCACTTTCTCGCGGCTGCCCGGTTTGAGGATTCTTCCGGTAGGAAAGCGCCACATTCGAAGCAAACAAAGAAAGGTAATCGCGCTTCTTGCGTTCCGTCTGAATGGGATCTTCGACGCGCTCCGGTGGAGCGCTACCGGACGAACCTGGCATGGCGGCGGATTGGGGATCTTGACTTCCCGCACCGAGCAATCGGCTCTGCTGCGTCAAGGCATTTTGCGCAACGATCTGCTCGCGCTGCAGTTCCTGAATGCGATTCTGTAAATCCACGATCTTGGCCTCATTCACTTCGAGCGGAGCTTGCACGGGGGGTGCGGGTGGGAGCGTGCGCGCTGGGGTAGCGGGCTTCTTACCGCCCGTGAGCCACATGATGACGACCATCAATACGGCTAGGCCGATGAGAAGCCACGACTGGATGTTCTTGGGCAGCAATCCTGGAGGTTTTGGCGCTTTGTCCTGAATCAGCGACGGGGCGGACATAGTTTTCCTCTCACTTCGCCGCAGTCTGGCGTGTAAAGCTCAGTCTCTTCTTGCCGACGGCCAGATAGCCGGAGTCGACGATCTTCGAAACGATGTAGACGCCGTTTTCGACTTGAAAGGAAACGAGATTCGGCTTGCCGTCCTTCGTCTCGTAGAGGGAAGGTTTTTCGCGTGCGCCGCACCGGACATAGGTGAACTTCTCGTCGTGGTAGATGGCGGAAACGAGAAACGGTTCCCGTGCGGCCTTCGCGTCGAGGGCGTAGTCGAACTGCAGTTTCGTTGCGTAAGCGGAGCGGAACTGGTTCACCTCCTCGGCGGCGTGCGATTGCGCTGCACGAATCTGCTCCGCGGTCAGGCTGCGAAGGGTTTCAAGCTCCTTTTTGTAGGCTTCGGCATCGGCAGCCCGGACGTAGCCGCGCAGCGTCGCGCTCGAAGCGGAGGTCTCTTTCGGCTCAACGAACAGCTTCAGGTCCGGCGGGACGTTCGGGTCGCTGCTGATTTCGGTCAGCAGGAAGGAATAGACACGACCGCCTGCGGTGATGAGGTTGAGGTTGCTGCGGATGCCGGCCTGTGCCGGGTGCACATAGCAGAGGTTGTGGGAGCCGTTGATGATCCAGAATTCCCGGTCACCGGTGGTGAAGTCGAGGATCTCCTCCTCCTCCGGCAGCACAATCAAGGTGGAAAACCGCAGCTTGGCGTGGACCGGCACGATGTCTTCTTTTCCATACTTCACGATGCGGGCGCCATCGGCGGCGGACGTTTGCGATAGAAATCCAGCGGCAAGTCCCGTCAAGAGCACGAGCACTCTAACCAGTTGATATCGCGTTGAAAGTAGAGACTTCATCGGCTTTTCTCCTTTGCGGGGGACAGATTTCTTCTAGGAATTTCGGTCCTCGAAGATCTCGGCGACTGAGTGAATAAACAGCAGAACGGCGGCGAGGACCCCAGCGAGCGCGAGGAGGACAAGCGCCGCTCCGAGACTCTCCGCCCACGACATCAGATGCAGCGTCACGTGCTGGCTCCGGCCAGGGCTTCAAGACCCTTCTCGAACCCATAGGTGTCGAAAGCCTCTTTGCGCTTGCGGTTGTCGTACGGGTCGTTCGTGTACAGCCAATAGCTGCGGCGGTCGACGTTGAGATTGGCGACTTTTGCGAGTTCGGGGGTCTTGATCAGAAACTGCCGCTTCGGAAGGAGGGAAGCGATCCACTCGATTTCGGTATCGTTCAAGTGGAACTGACGCCGGTACAAATCCTGGTCCATATCGGGATTGGCGAGAAAAATCTTGGTGGCGCAGCTCTCGACAATGACGTCCAGCAGCTCCGAGCGGCGCAACTCGTCCAGTGACTGCGTGGAGAGGATCATGGCCGCGTTGTGCTTGCGCCAGGTCTTGAGGGCTTCGGTGACGTATTGCTGGATGCTGGAATTGCGAAGGAATACCCAAGCCTCGTCGATGAAAAAGGCTTTGAAGGTCGCGGAGATTTCCCGGTTGGCGATGACTTCGTTCGCCCGGTGCAGGATGTAGAACAAAACTGGTTCGAGGAGTTCCGGATAGCGGCTCATCTGCTGGAAGTCGAAACACTGGAACCGGGAGAACGAAACGGTGTCCTGGGGATTGTCGAAGAGAAATCCGAACTGGCCGCCGCGCAGCCACTTGGCCAGTGCGTCGGACAGATTCCGCGGAAGCGTGTTTGCGAGGACGTCCAGGGTGCGTAGCACGGGGTCCAAGGAGTAGAGGTTTTCGATCTGTTCGTAGAGCGCCCGGTCCGTAGCGGCATCGAGCCTGCCCGCGATGCTGCCGAGAAGAACTTTGACAAAGAGGGCCAGGAAGTCGAGATTCGCTTTCGTCGGCGGAAGACAGAACGGGTTGATCGTGAAGTCGGTGGATTCAAGGCCAATGCGGAGGTAGGAGCCACTGAACAGACGCGTCAGGCTTTCGAAACTTCCGCCCAGGTCGAAGATAAATGTGAACGGATCGTATTTCTGAAGATTCGTGATCAGAAAATTCAGGAGGAAGGATTTTCCACTCCCCGTGCGCCCGAGAATCATCGAATGGGCTACATCGCGGTAGTGCAGGTTCAAAAAGTACGGGGTGCCGTGGTTGGTTTCGAGCACGGCCAGGTATTCCTGCCGAAGCTGGCGGTTCCGGGTATCACCCGAGTGCAGGGTGAAAAGAAATGAGAGATCGGCGTAGTTGGTATTGAGCAGATACAAGTAGCGAAGGTTAAAGGCGTGGTTTCCCGGTACCGCGGCGAGGAAGGCGTTGAGCAAATTGTAACGCTCTTCATAGAGCTGGGCGTCGTGCACGCTGAAGATTTTGTAGAACTCCGCTGCCGCCCGCTCGACTGCCGCGAGGTCCCGGTCGTAGATCACGACGGTCAATGAAAACTGGCCGAAGTAGTTCCCGTGGAGCTCGATTTCCTCGATTCCTTTTCCCAGTTCCCGGACTTGCGATTCCTTGGCGCCATCGAGGAGGGTGTCCTGCGCCGCGGCATCGTTCAGATTGACCTGACTCATGAACGAGCGCTTGGTGTTGTGGAAGTGCCGGCGCTTGGCTTGGATGCTGCGGCGCGTCTTGCCGGGTTCTTCTTTCTTCCATTCGGTTACGACGTGGTAGTTGGCGCGGACAGCGAGCAGACCCTTGAGCAACAGCGGAAACGTGTGTGCCGAAGGCTCTTTGAGCGTGAGGACTTTGACGTAGTCCTCGCCCACGCGAAGATGACCTCGGTGGCATTCGAGGTGGGATTCCGCGAGGTAGTAGTCAAGAAACGTGTCGTGCTTCAGCTTCGCCGCCTGCAGCTTCACAGGGTCAAAGTTCAACGTTCGTTTCAGGACGGAGAACGCTTCCTCTTTCCCGAGAATTCTTGCGGAGACGAAGTCGCTGACGTGCGTGCGGAAGCTTTCGACCTTCTGGAGAAGAGTGGATTCCACCCGCGCGATCTCCCGGTCATCAAGGCGCACAGAAGCTTGTGTCGAGAAGCGGGCGTGCAGATCGGCAAGCGATTTCCGGGGATTTTCAGGGAATTCAAGAACCGTGCTGGCGAGCGAGCGGCGCGCCGCGAGGGCAGGGCACAGCACGACGTAAAAGATCGAGAGGGAGAACAAATTGTCCGCCTTTCCGGCGAAGTACGCGATGCGCTCGCGGATGGCAGCATCGACGACGGGCTTGCCGCAAAAGGAGTGCGGGATGGCCTGGTGGTTCCGTTTGAACAGCAGTTGATTGACGCGATAGTTCTCGTCAAAAAGACGCAGCGCGGACTCGAGACGCTTGGTGAGTGCGTCGAGGGTCGGCGTGTCCAGGCACTCGTAGTCGACGCCTTGCAGTTCGAGCACGATGCCGGCGTCACCGGACTTCGTCAGAAAGACCTGGGGGCCGACGAACCCGTATAGATTGACCATGGCATTGAGCGAACCGGCTTCTTCGTAGTTCTTGAGAACCCGCTTGAGGTTCAACATGGTGTCCCTCGGACGACAGAAACGAGACTCAGTTTCGCGGGATCGTATTGGCTGCGAAGTTTCGCGGCGTGCAGCAGCAGCCGTAGAATCTGCGGGTCGGTGGCGGTCGCCCAGCGGGCGACGAAGTAGAGCAGCAGGAACATGAGAAGGCCGCCAAGTAGACTGCCCAACAGATTGAAGGTCCCTGCGCCGAGGCACATGGCGAAGAAGAACAGCTTTCGTTCCGCCCCGAGAATGGTCAGCGGCCGCGAGAGCGACCGCTGGACCGGGTTGATGCGCCGCTGATAGCTCATCGCCTTCCCCTCGCTCGTGCCGAATCTCACGGAAACAGCCACGCCATGAAGTTGACAGCGGCGATGGCCATGCCCACGCCGAAGAGAACCCCGGCGAGCACACGCTTCGACCCGCCTTCACCGAAGGCAAAGGTGAGGCCCGACACCACGATGGCGACGAGAGAGAGACCGCGCGCAATCGTGCTGGTGAAGGCCTGCTGGAGAACACGCACGGCGTTCTCCCAAGGGGAATTGGCCTGCGCGAAGACTGGCGAGGCGAGAAGCAGAGTCGCAATCACCGTGAGCACACACCGGAAGTGCGCCCGAGTCTTTCGAAGCAATTTGTTATTTCGCACGATGTCCTCCACATGGATTCGGGGGAAAGAGTCGGCAACCCCTCGGACAGCCTCACGCCGTGCCTGACTGCGGAGAGTCTCTTGACTTGCAGCGTGTTTCGAACATCCGAGAACACGGAGAGCACATATTCCAGGACGTTTGTGTCCTGAGGGCGTATGCGTAGTGACGGTCGAGGGGGTGGCGCGGCGGCGGTTGCCGCCGACGCCGGAAGTCTTGCCGAAAACTTCCCCCTATATACCTAACCCGTAAAAAGTTCGGAAAACGTGTCGCTCCTTTTTTGGGCTTTCGCAATAGTCTTCAACAATGGCGCCCGCACGCGTGACGGCGCATCTTTGAAAGGACCCGTTTCATTCGTTGCCGCACGGCATTCGACACTGGCCCATTCCGCCTCTCTTCCATTCCTCCTTCCAACTTGAATTCGATCAAGAGATTGAGGTCGTCATCATCGAGGGCGCCCGTGCGCAGAGATCGAGCAAGAAAGTGCTTGAGTTGGACGTCCCGTTCAAAGAGATCTGCCGCGGAGATGGAACGCTCGGGTTCAGAACCGTTGGGCAGTTCGGGGACCAGGCGCATTTCATCGTTTACCCAGAGCGAAACGGCGCGGCGGAGTTCGCGCGTCAGCGCAAAGGCGAGATGTGTTTCATGTCTCCGCCAGTCCTCGCCGTGCACGAGCGCGATTAAAATAGCGATGGCCTGTTGCGCCACGTCATCCCGGTCAAGCATTGGGCAGGCTCGTGCAAAGGAGCTGACGGTCGCATGTAGGACCGGGACAACGGCCAGAAGAAGAAGTATTTCGCTGATTCCGCCAGCTTCGCTGAGCGCTTCCCGTAGTTTGCGGAAGATTTCGTCCGAGGCCTGGCCCGATCCGTTGACATAGCGCATGCCGCGAAGATGCGCCAGCAAAGAAGAACCGGTCGGAAAGCAAGCCAGGGAGGGGAAAGCCGTTACGAGTTTTGAGTATCCTTCCTGTGCGAGAGCAGTGCCGAGATGCTCTTCCAGACTCCGCTCGACAGAACAGATCTTGCATCCGCAGTGACGTGACCCAGACATAGAAGGTCTCCCTGGCATACGTTCCGCGTTGCCTGCGGAATCCATAGGCAAATGAGCGGAGCGATGCGCGCCGGCGCGGGACCGTACCGGTAAGCCGCTTGCGGGCCAGCGGATTTCCGGCTTGGAAAATGCTGCCCGCAGTGAGGCGCGTATCCTCACTAGGTCGGAAACGGAAGTGTTGTTTTTGTGACATTTGGCCCGAATTGCAACCGGGGGGCTACCACGAAAGGAGGATAATTCCTGCCGGACGCAGGAATTATCCCGAAACAGTGCCCAGGAAAATGAGTGGCAGAGAAAGGACGCGTACAGGACTCAGTAACAATTGGAGCAGACTCGGACCAGACAAGCGTGGGAACTACTCGTAACGCAAAGCCACCAGAGGGTCGACGCCTGTTGCGCGCCGGGCAGGGATGTAGCAGGCGGCGAGCGCCGAACTGGCTAGCACCAGCGCCACTGCAGCGAGGGTTGCCGGATCGCTCGGCTTGACCTCAAACAGGAATTTCGCGAGCACGCGCGCAAAGGCCAGCGAACCTGCCCCTCCTATGACAATTCCCGCGGAGATGACGACCAGCGCTCTTCGAAGCAGCATCCGCAACACATCCACATTCTGAGCACCCAGCGCCATGCGCACTCCGATTTCTTGGGTGCGTTGCGCAACGGAATAAGACAGCACACCGTAGACGCCCACGATGGTGAGCGTTAAGGCGATCAGCGCGAATGAGGCGAGCAGTCGCGCCTGGAATTGCGGTTCGGCAATGGTAGTCGCAACCAAGCTGTCCATCGAAGCGATCGATATTGGTTGGTCCTTGTCGACATTTCTAAGAATGGCCCGCATCCCCGAAGCGACACTTTCTGGAGGCGTAGTTGTTCTCACCACAAACGTCATGTGGCTTAGGAAGAATGGGTGGGAGACTTGAAGATACGGCTGATAAATAGCTGGATCCGCACTCTTCGCAAGCGCTTGTTGTTTAAGATCATTAACAACGCCGACTACCGTTAGCCAATCTTTGGGTTTTGGATGATCTTCCATCGAAATGCGCTTCCCCACGGGGTCTTCGCCCTGCCAAAGGGTCCGGGCGACGGACTGGCTCACGATTACCACACCGGGAGCAGTCTTGTTATCGCGTTCAGTGAACTCACGTCCGCGCAGCAGGCGGATTCCCATAGCCCTAAAGTAACCGGGGCTAATACACGGTTTGTCCACGATGAAAGCCGGCGGTCGGAGGCGCCCTTCCACTTGGAAATCGCCCATTGTCAAAGCGTCGCCAAGCGGTAACCAATCCACAGCGCCTGCAACAACAGCTCCTGGCAGACTGGAAAGCTCTGCGAGTGCGCGCGTGTGAAAGGCCTGCATTTGAGCCGCTGTGCGATAGGTAGAATCTTGCAGGTCGACAGTCAGGGTCATTACACTCTGCGACACAAAACCGGGATTTGCTGACCGAAGCTGCAGAAAGCTCTTCAACATCAAACCAGCGCCAGTGAGTAATATGAGCGTGAGGGCAATTTCGGAGATCGCCAGCGCGCCTCGTAGTCTTTCATGGCCTCCAGTCACACGGCGCGCTACTTGACTCAAGGAGTCCCGCACGTCTCGCTTGAGGACCTGGAAAGCTGGAGCCAAGCCGAACAAAATGCCGGTGATCGTTGAAATGCCAAAAGTGAACGTGAGCACCCAACCGTCGATCCTGATCATTTCCGTCCGAGGGACTTTTCCTGCGGGCGCCAAAGCGAGCAAGGCCGGGACGCCCCAAAATGCTAAACATGGCGTCCTAAGTGATTGCGCATAGACGGCGTAGGGTTTCGTTTCCGTTACGCCAGTTTTCAAACTGCGTCTCGACGACAGCGACGACCTCCTCCAGTACAGGAAAGTATCGGTTGTGCAAGCACTGACG